>Ga0307437_1000007_pt1 | contig 138758 bp, 124 predicted proteins | sample SalMarWE160390MG_FD_202146 | JGI IMG/M metagenome (GOLD analysis project Ga0307437, IMG submission 202146) | Salt marsh sediment microbial communities from the Plum Island Ecosystem LTER, Massachusetts, United States - WE1603-90 | ecosystem: Environmental > Aquatic > Marine > Intertidal zone >...
ATCTGAAAAGGGTAATGAACATTCTGGGTATAAATGGTATTCTGGCAGCAATTAAGGCCTTCTCACAATGTTTTGGTCCATTTTTGAATTGCTTTTCAGCATTTTTTAAGGTTAATACCTCATGTTCTGGTCAATTGAATCCTCTTTCACTAAAAAAGGTATTTTTAACATAATGTAGTGGTCTTTAAAATATCATTATTGCACAGACTGCCGTTATGTGCAATGCAATCGGAATATGTAATGCAAATGAAATAAAAAGGTACGGTCTATGAAAACTATAAAGATCAATGTCACTTATATTTTATCTTTAGTCATCATCTTTTTTCTGTCCTGCTCTGGCGACAAGAAAGTACCATTAGAACAAAAACTACAAAATGTACTTGACAATGGAATTGAAAAATATAATGTCGAAGGTGTTTCCGCTGCAATAATTTTTTCTGAGGACAAGAAATGGACAGTTACAAGTGGAATTTCGCATGATACTGTTATCATTAAACCGGATATGCTTTTTGCCATTGGAAGTATCACAAAAAATTTTGTAGCCACGCTTACGCTCAAACTGGTAGAAGAAGGCAAACTTTCACTTGATGATCCTTTATCAAAATGGCTGCCTGAATATCCTCATGTGAATAGTAAGATCACTATCCGACAACTACTAAATCATACCAGTGGAATTTATATGTTCTGGAGTAATCAAAAGATATGGGATGACCTGAAAAAAGACAGGACTAAAATATGGACGCCGGAAGAAGTCTTATCATATATTAAAGAGCCCTATTTTGAACCCGGAGAAGGCTACCGCTATTCCAATACAAACTATTTGCTCATGGCCATGATCATTGAAAAAGCAACCGGATCTAGTCTTTCTGCTGAATTTAAGGAACGTTTCTGGAAACCAATGCATATTAAAAATGCTTATCTTTCAATCGAAGAAGAAATACCTGATAATCAAGCGCATGTATATGGAGATAATTTCAATAATGATGGTTCTTATCAAGATGTAACATTCCTTCCGCGCGCATCCCATGAAAGTATAACTTATGGTTCTTCCGGTCTTTTCATGACTGCTGAGGATTTGGCTTTTTGGTGTCATTCTCTTTTGAAGGTAAAATCCTAAATCAGCAGTCGATGGATGAAATGTTGCAATTTGTCAGTTCCGGACTAAGCACTCATATGAATGATTATGGATTAGGAGTGGAGTTATTTAAGAGAAAGTATTCAAATGGGAAAAAGTCATACGGACACAGCGGTGCTAATATTGGAACTTCTAGTACCATGGTTTATCTGCCGAAACAACATTTGACTGTTGTAGTTATGATAAACAACATGAATCATCAATGCACCCAATATATCCTTAAGAACTTGACAAATGGTTCACTTAAGGAAATGAATGCCTATTCGATCATACCGCTATTCCCTTATGGTTTTGTCATAATTGCAGCCGCTACGTATTGGTTCGTATTTATTATAATTCGCGTAAGGCGTAAAAGGAAAAAAATAGATCAGGGAACGGTATAATGCAGGGATGATAAATACACACTCAATTATATAATTATGAAAATCAAATCCTACTTGTTTTACCGTCTAGGAATTGTATGCATAATGATATTCTTGACTTGTGTCAACTGTACTCGCAAGAATGAAACATCATTAGAACATGAAAGCTTAAATGTTCATGTCGATCCAACGATGGAACTGTTCTGTATTATCCATCGCCTGGCCGACACAGGCCACGATAATCCCAAAGAACTTCCAAAATACATTAACGATATTGAGAATTATTTTGGTCATTATCGAAATCACCGGGCTGTAATATTGGCAAAGAGGCTATGGGAAATTCATCGTATTAATGTAAGTGCCCTTTCAACACTGGCTGTCTACCTTGATGCCCCTCCGGACCTCACACCTCGAAATTTGCTTGATCCACTTCCTTCGGAGATAGACAATCGTTGGACTGTTGACCTTGTATCGGAATTTATTGACGCCTCGAGAGATTTTGCAAGAGATACAAAATTCATGGAGTTCTTTCATAGTCAGGAAGAACTCTACAGTCGGGCTACAATGAATCTTAAGCGATGCCTCGATGATGAGAACATGCTTGAGTGGTTCCGGGATTACTTTGGCTATTTGCCTAATAACTATACTATCATCATAGGTATGCAAACGGGCTGGGGTAATTATGGTGCAAGTATATCTGGTCAGGATAGCACAAGAGAATTCTATTCTATTGTTGGAGCACATGCTCCATTCTCCTGGAATGATGTCCCAAGATTTTCATCCAAAGACGTAACATGGATTGTCGTCCATGAATTCTGTCACCCATATATTAATCCGCTCGTAGAGAATCAAAGAGGACTTTTTAGAGAAGCTGGTGAGGTATTGTATCCATATCATAAAAGGGTTCTGTCAGAGACAGGAACACTTCGCTGGGATCATATGATGAATGAATACATTGTTCGTGCATGTGTTATTCGCTACTTCATTGCAAAAAAAGATATGAGATCTGTAAAACGCCAGATTAAGTATGATGAACAATATGGGTATATTGATATAAAAGCGCTATCTGAATTACTTGTAAGCAGCAACTTACAATGTACAGGAAATGGCAAATAAGGATGTACAGTTTTCAGCAATTAAGGATGTCTGTTTTCCCTGGTTAAACGTACAAAAAAATCAAAGAACGTCAGTTTATTTTTACTGATTTTGTTTTTCAAAGATGGTTTTCCGGTTTTCCAGTCGATAACTTTTTCCAGAAAGCCTGATTACTTCACAATGATATAGTATTCTGTCCAACAGGGCAGTGGCAATAACTTCATCATCCAGCAGGTTTACCCATTCTTCCGGGCTTTTATTAGTAGTTACAATGAAGGATGCTTTTTCGTGCAAGTGATTAATAAAATTGAACAATGCTACTGCCTGTTGCTTATCCAGTGCAAAGAGCATTATATCATCAATAACCAGCAGATGAGACTTTAAAAGTCGTTTATACTCAACTCCGGCACTTCTTGTAATATCTTTTAGTTTTAACATCTCCATAATCTGCTCCATGGTTCTGAAGTAGGCTTTATACCCTTTTTTCAAGGCATCACTGCATAAACCCGCAGCCATAAAAGTTTTTCCCACACCGGATGGTCCCATCAGCACCAGGTTGTAGTTTTGTTCCAGCCACATGCATTCTCTGAGCTGATTGATTTGCTGCCGGGATAACCCATTGGTAAAAGAGTGGTCATATCCTTCCAGATCATGGTTCAGCGGAAGCCATGCTGATTTCTGTCTGCGTTCAAGATCCCGGTTGCCGCGATGCTCTATTTCCAGTTTTAACAGGTTCAGGGCAAAATCAGCGTAACTGCTTTTCTGCTCATTGGCACCGGTGATGATTTCTTCCAGTCTGTCATGTATCCCACTTAATTTAAGCTGGGATGCATAATCCATGATGACTTGTGTTTTAGTTGTTGTTCTCATTTTCTAACTCATTAAGTTTTTATAAACTAATATGCTGCTTTTGTCCGGGGCAATCTTAAAAGCTGATTTGCTAAGGCTTTTCACCTGTATTGACGGGGGACGTTCTGGTGTTGGATTGTTGGTTTCTGCATGTATTTTCATTGCTACACTTTCCATATCGGTAGCCTTAAAAATCTTATTCTGTATACAAAAAATCAACGCCTGCTCCATTACCTCCATTCCATATGTTTGTTCTTGTCTTTTGATAAGCATCAACTGATCCCGGATATAGCGGGGATTATTCTTACGTATCTGATTTAGATATTCTCTGGACATGTCAGGATAATTAAAATCAGCAACTATCTGATCCATTAGTAAATCGATCTTCAGGCTATAGTCCCGATTGTAATTATTGTTACCTATCTGCTTCCCCTTCCCGGTGGCACACTTATGTCGGGCAATTTCATTCTGATTTGCATCTGATAAAATCAGGTAATCATCGATGATTCTTACTATCACCCTGGTCTGAGATCCGGTATAAGTCCCTTTTGGAAGACAATAAAAATTGCCTTTATAAGCGATGATATTATCCTTTCGGACACTGTACCACTGATGCCCCTGTTCAGCATGATAAGGTCCTCCTAATGGCTTTAAAAAGGCTCTTTCCTGTTCCCACTGCTCTTGCGGGATTTTCCTTGTTGCAGAATGCGTCTTTGCATTGGCTGTCCGGGAAAGCCATTGTCCGGATTGTTGATTTAATAAAGGGGTGTTGATGTATCTTCTTCCCCTGAGAAAGTTGTACTTTATATATCTGATCACATTTTCAATCTTACCCTTGCTCTGAGGATCTGCTTTACGACAAAAATGAAGACTAAAACCCCGATAGTTTACATAACTCCTGAACTCCTCGGTTAATAACAAGTCTCCATGGTTCTCACTAACCAACATAAGTTTATCCTGATCGTAAACCACTTGCTCTACAAACCCCATAAAGAAGATAAAACATTGTTCGTGCGCATCAATAACTGCCCAGGTAGTGAAAGGACTGTCACGATATACAACACATTTTTGCCGGGAGGCAGATAAAACCATGGCAAAAAAGTAAACTTTCTTTCGCGCACCTTCCTGGGTGGTCATATGATATTCCCCAAAATCAACCTGCGCCTGTTTCCCATAAGGAAGCTCTTCTACTTTCCCAAAATCCCTGTGATGAAACAGCTTTGGTATATCGTATTTACTTCGAACCGTCAATACAAAGTTGAATACAGTCTTTTCATTTACTCCTATAAGATCTTCAAAGTGCTCTTTTAGCCAATCATGCACCTGTGCCGCAGAGGCATCTGGACACTCTTCAAGTCTTACCCGAACATAGTCTTCGTAAGGGGCCAATCGCTTCTTGCGTGGCTGCCCGCTGTCTTTAAATGATAAATATTCTTCTTCGCTCATATTCAAATACTTTTTTACAGTTCTTCTGTCAAGCACCAGGTACCTGCCGATCCAGGCATCACTGAAGCCTTCTCTTTTAAATCGATGTATCTCATAAAACATGATTAATAAATCCATTAGTTTGCTCATAACGTTCCGGTTTACAGGTTACAAAACCTGTAATAACCGAAAAAATACCGTTTTAATAAGTCAAAAGCCGCGGCTTTTGACTTATTAAACTATCACATGTTTAATGGAAAAACAGAGAAAGGTTGTGGAAAGTGTACATGCTTAATTGCTAAAACCTATACATCACTAATTGCTAAAACCTGTGCATTCCTAATTGCGAAAAGTTGTACATTGTTATTTACCGTTTACATTACTTGAAGAATACGAAAATAATCGTGACAAATTTACTAATTTCAATTCATTTTTACCACGAATAGCAAACCATTTCAATCAGTTTGCTATGTCCTGTTCTGATAATAAAGGATTTCCAAAGATGATACCACGAATTGATTTATTCCCTTATGGTTATGTCATAATTGCAGCCGCAGCCTATTGGTTAGTATTTATTATAATTCGTATAATGCGAAAAAGGAAAAGAAAAATTAGATCAGGAAACAGTATGATACAGAGATGATAAATAATGCAAAGCACATAACAATGTATAAAAATAATAGCCTAAATAGTCGTAATTTAAAGGATTGTAGCCCGCTTCAACTTTCTTGTGTTTTGACAGAAAAGATGCACGCATTCGGCTACTATTCTTATACTAACCGTCAGACTGTGCAAAAACTCCTTGTTTTGTTGATAATCCATTGATCTGTTAATTTATCCTTACCAGTGTTTTAAGTACCTTGTATTCAACAAATACAGAATGCGATGCAACACAAACAGGGAGAAAACCGGGATCAGGTTTTTATGTTCAGTCTGGAGAGTACTATTCCCTCCGATGCATTTGTTCGTGTGGTTGATACCTTCGTTGAAGCAATCGATCTTAAGAGTTTTGGTTTTTCACACGTTGAATGCGAAGAACAAGGAAGACCACCTTATCACTCAGCCATCTTATTAAAGTTATATCGCTACGGCTACAGATATGGCATACGTACTACAAGAAAACGTGAGAGAGAGGCTGGTTAATCAGATATATTGACAACGGTCAGGTTGAGATAGATAATAACCTGATAGAGAACAGTATAAGAGTAGTGGCTCTTGGACGGAAAAACTACTTGTTTGCCGGATCTCATGAAGCGGCACAGCAGGCAGCAATGATCTACTCATTCCTAGGAACCTGCAAGATCAATAACATCGAACCATATACCTGGTTAAAAGAGACCCTCACCCACATCCCTGATCAGTCAATCCAGAAATTCAACGTACTGGTACTCTTTTAACAGGTTTTATAAAAATCATTTCCAGAGAAACAAGAGGCATCACACCGAAGGCTTACATAACAAAAAAACCCTTTAGTACTGTTTGAAACGATTTTTTGTATCTTTATCAAAACTTTAGTGCTATATCAAAACTTTTTGCTGTGGAAAGAAAATGTCTCGATTGCGGCGATACCATACATGGTCGTATCGATAAGAAATTCTGCTCTGACCAGTGCAGAAATAATTACAACAACAGGCTTAACCGCGACTCAAACAATTATATAAGGAATGTTCACGGTTTATTAAGAAAGAACAGGAGAATACTTTCCGATCTTTACAACGACGGAAAAGTAAGAGTCCATAAAGATGCACTCTTTGCCCTGGGTTATAACTTCAGTTTTTTTACGCATATCATCGAATCATCAAACGGACATAAGTTCCATTATTGTTTCGAATATGGTTACAGGGACACAGAAGATGACTTTCTTGAATTAAGGCAGAACAGTCAATATTTGGATTATCAATAATATAATAAACGTTTCTATTTACTCTTCAGGAAAGGGAAATAGTAGTACATGTTTTGTTTTGTAAGACGGGTACCATATCCTGAGTCCTGAAATGCTTCACAATATTGAATTTGAGAACCTCTCTCTTCCCCGTATAATTCGATCAGTTTATCCCTGTAAGGTTCGGCATTTGATCCGCTTTTCCTGGTTTTCCCAAGCCATTCTCTTCTTTCCGAATCGGATTGAGGCACCTGATCAAGATTTCCCCTGTTGAATGGCAGCCATTCATACATTTGCGATTTATGCTGATGATACATATCGATTTTTTTCTCGATAACATCATCTATGTCGATACAGACATCCGCCTTAAAAGGCTCGGGATGAATGAAACGATCGCTCATGAACAGGAACATCGGATTCTTCTCAAGATGAGGTACTTTTGGAAGGATTGACGGGACAGTCACCATATAGGCGGCATCAAGCACAAGAACCCCTGTATATCTGTGATCGGGATGATAATCGTAGGGACGATGAAAAATAACGACATCTGCCTTATGCTCACGGATAACTTTAATAACTTCCAGCCTGTTCTCGTAGGTTGGCATAAGCTGACCGTCGTGATTATCAAGAGTTATGTAGCGCACTCCGATTACCTCACCTGCTTTTCTGGCTTCTTCACGCCGTATTTTTGCAAGTTCCTTCGCTTTTATTGACTGATGGCCGGCATCACCGTTAGTTAGTGAAACCATCAGTACGTCATGGCCCAGCTGTGCCCATTTATAAGCTGTCCCTCCGGTTTTTTCCGGATCATCGGGATGTGCGCCGATAATAACTATATGAAGCTTGTGATCCTGATCATTCTGAGCATTTACCGGAGATGTAAAAAGCATCAGAATAAAAACCTGAATTAACGAAATAATTGTTTTCATTTCAGAGATGTTTTTTATGGTTTCAATTTAATAAAATAATTTCAGATACTGATAATGACAGGATTAAATAAAGTTTACCACTCACTGTTAGCAAGTTCCCATATATTGAGAAAACTTAACCTCACAATTTTTTCCATAATATCCCATTCTACGGTGTTTGTTTCATCGCCGGGAGTATGATATTCCTCGCGATGTCCTGGTTTAAACCTCATGACAGGTACACCGGCAGCCACAAATGAACGGTGATCACTTCCTCCGGGAGGATTGTCTGAGGGTTGATACTCGATTATCAGGTCAATTCCATATTTTTTTAGATTGTTTTCTGTAAGATCCTTGAAATGAGGATGAGAACTTGTGTAAGTCATAATTACCTTTTTCTGATCATCGTCTGAGATGTACCTTGAGATCATATCAAAGTTCAGGTTCATCCTGAGGTTCTGCAGGGGATAGGTGAGGTTCTGAACATAATATCTCGATCCCAGAAGTCCCTCCTCCTCAGCAGTCCATAAAGCTACTATAATGGTTTTCTCAGGTTTGACCCCGGTTTCCATGAGAGCTTTTGCCAGAGTCAGAATACCAACTGTTCCTGATGCATTATCATCGGCACCATTCCAGATAAATCCATTATGAATGCCCAGGTGATCATAATGAGCACCAAGAACAATAACCTGCTCAGGATCATGCCCTTCTATGATTCCAATAACATTTCGTACAGCAATCTGGGATGTTTTTATTTCTGATTTATAAAACATAGTCTTCCCTTTAATTGCCGGTATGTTAAAGGATTGATTGGAATCAGCCTTCTTCTGGTAATCTTCCCATGAAATTCCTGTCCCCTTAAGAATTTCATTTGCAGCTTTAACAGAGACAATTATTCTTGGCAGATTGTCTGGATATTTTTCACCGGGAATGGAGAATGTTGTGTATGCTATGCCTGATCTTGGGTTGCCTTCAGCAGGGGATAAGTTGAGAAAACCGGGTCTTGCAGGACTACCGACTACTTTCATGGCAGGATTAAATTCAATTATGCCGGCAGCTCCGGCCTCTCTTAACATAGCCTCTGTTTCCCGCATAGATACAATTATTTCTGATGCTGAAAGAGATTCTGTAACAAATCTCGGATTACCTGAAATTCTCAAAATGAATTTGCCTTTTACATCTACTTTGCTGAAGTCGTTATGTTTAATTTTATCATTCTTAAATCCATATCCTGCAAAAATTACCGGAGCCTCAACCTCTGTAATAGAACCTGTAGATCTTGTTATAAAATCAACATTATAATCAAAGTTTTTAGTCTTATTGGTCATACCTTCGGTTGATGTGACTCTCAGGATCTGTTCCTCACCCGGTACTGTCTTAAGTAAAATAAAATTCTGAAAATAACTTCTCTCTATTACTTTCCGGAAAGACGAGGATAACCTTGCCTGAGGATAATCCCCGCCGGGTTTCACTCCATATAATTGCAGCATGCTTGCAATGTAATCGGATGCCAGATATTCACCTTTCTCTCCTGTATCTCTGCCTTCCATCCAGTCAGATGCCAGGAATCCAAGCTGTGCCTTAAGCACACCCTCGTTTATTGCTTTGAGGCCTCTGCCTGCGGGATCCTCCTGTCCGTTAACAATTAAAAGACTTACAATAAAAAAGGGGATTTGCAACAATAATTTTTTCATTTTTCAGCAGTCTTTCATTAATTCTGTTTCAACTCAACTAAGGTATAAATTTATCTGTTCCCAGCATAAAAACCGATTAATTATGATTATTATTTGATAGTCAGACACAACTTTTAAGAAGGGTAATTGTTTTATTTATCTTTCTTACCCGGCTTTTCGACAGGAATGAATTTGATGAGATGAAAAAAATAATCTTTGCCGGCTTAGCTGCAAAGTAATCCTTATTTGGACACCTGCAACGGATGCCGCAGGGAAATTAATTGGCTGCAAATGTAACTTTTTAACCACTATAACCGTTATATATGAGATATTTTACCATTTTATTATGGCGACTTATTAGTTTATTAAACTTAAAACTTAAAATGATGAAGAAATTATTGGCAATTATTTTAGTGGCATTTATAACGATACCTGTCTTTTCCCAGATAAATTTTGGCATAAAGGCAGGAGCAAGAACAACAACTGTTCCAACCTATGATCTTACAGATGGAAGTAACAACATTGAAGCTTTCAAAGACGCAGCTTATGGCTTTCATGCCGGCGCTTTTCTTCGTGTGACTCTTTTCGGTATTTATATTATGCCGGAAGTAGTCTTTGCTTCAACTACTTATGAATATGACGTATCTGTAGGATCAAATCCGGCAGAAGCCCTGAAACAGAAATTTAATAAATTAGAGGTTCCAGTTCTTGTTGGTTTTAACCTTGGTCCCATACGTTTAAATGCTGGTCCGGCTGCTGCTGTATTGATCAATTCACCTAAAGCCCTGATTGATGATCCGTCTTTTACCGATCTGTATAGGAATGCAACATTTGGTTATGAAGCAGGCGTGGGCTTTGATCTCTTCAAAAAGCTTACTTTTGATTTACGATATGGCGGGAGCCTTAGTAAGAAATTTGGTGATTCGGTAACAATAGGTTCGCAAACATTTAACCTGGATGACCGGGAACCATCCTTCATGGTCAGCGTTGGGCTTATGTTTTAAAAAAATAAATGCTAAGATAAAAGAGGCCTTTTCAGAACGAAGACGGCCTCTTTTATTATTTTGTAAGAAACATTTTAACAGCTACAGCCAGGAGAAGAACAGCAAAGATCTTCCTTAAAACTGCCTGTGGAAGATTCAGGGCGATTTTCGAACCAAAATAAGCACCGAGCATGAAAGCAAAAGCAAGGATTAACGCAAAATAGAGGTTTACATGTCCGGCTTTGTAATAATTATAGGCAGCAAGAAGCCCGATCGGCGGAAGCATCATGGCCACACTTGTACCCTGAGCATCATATTGGCTGAATCCAAGGATAAATACAAGCGCCGGAATAAGTATGACTGCTCCGCCTATACCAAGCATCCCTGCAACTGCACCTGTGATTATTCCTATAGCTATAAGAATTAAGATCATTGATATCGACATTTTCATTGGAAGTTAATTTATAATTGAATAATTTCTACGGGCAAAAGTATGAATTAATAAAATATAAAATCCAATAACGATCAGTAACTTTAACGTATAACGATTTGGTACTTCACAACAGCATCTGTAAATTTGCAAATCGGTTGAAAGTTATGAACAGAAACAGGATTAAAGTACTGCTATCGATCCTTGCAGTTGCCGGATTAGCTTCTGCTTTGCTGATATACCTTTTATTATTTGGAATAAATGTCAGCATAGAGGGGAAATATGCTATTATATATATACCGGAAGGCTCAACATACTTCCAGGCAATGGATTCAATAGAATCAAATCTGGAAATCAGAAATAATCGGATATTTGAATGGGTCGCCCGAAAGAAAAATTATCCATCCCTGGTCAAACCCGGCCGCTATATGATTGATAAAGACATTAGTTATACAGGCTTGATAAACCTGTTACGTTCGGGCCGTCAGACAGCCGTAAGGATTACTTACAATAATATCAGGACTCTGAATGATCTTGCAGGAAAGATTGGAGGACAAATTGAGGCAGACTCCTCGCAGATAATAACATTTTTATGCGATCCTGAGAATTATAAAGATGATGGATTTACGAGGGAGAATGTAATATCTGTGTTTATACCAGATACATATGAGTTTTTCTGGAACACAGGTGCAGGCGATCTTTATGAAAGGATGCTTGGGGAGTACAGGAAATTCTGGAATAAAGAACGACTCGCAAAAGCAGAGGAAAAAGGTGTTACACCAGTGGAAGTATCGATACTGGCTTCAATAATCGATGATGAGGTGGCCAAACAGGATGAGAAACCTCGCATCGCCGGTGTATATTTTAACAGGCTCAAAAGAGGTATCCCCTTGCAGGCATGTCCCACTATCAAGTTTGCACTGAATGATTTTTCAATAACACGGATCCTGACAAAACACCTCCAGGTTGATTCTCCGTATAACACGTACAGGCATAAAGGTTTTCCACCCGGACCTATCGGCTGTCCTACCATTGAAGGTATTGATGCTGTTTTGAACGCTGAAGAGCACGATTATCTCTATTTTGCTGCAAGAGCTGATTTCTCGGGATATCACAATTTTTCCAGAACACTTGCGGAGCATAACAGGTATGCAGCAATTTATCAGAGGGAGCTTAATAAAAGAAGAATATTCAAGTGATTCCTATCACTTCTACTTCGCGTTCAAGGGTGATTCCGAATTTTTTAAAGACTGAGCTTTTAATTTGTTCAGATAAATTAAATAATTCCTTGCCGGTTGCATTCCCGTAGTTTACCAGAACAAGGGCCTGTTTATTGTGAACACCTGCATCACCTGTTCTTTTGCCTTTCCAGCCACATTGTTCGATCAGCCAGCCTGCCGCCAGTTTCATTCCGCCTGATTGATCGGGATATGCATGTAATGAGGGATATTTTTCTCTAAGGGCATTAGCAGCAGAAATACTTGCTACTGGATTTTTAAAAAAACTTCCTGCATTACCTAAAATTTCAGGGTCAGGCAATTTTCTTTTGCGGATATTAATAACTGCCTGTCTTACATTTTTAAGGGTTTCTCCCCTCAGCTTTTCAACCTCTTCTTTTAATAAGTTGTAGCTGGTATTCAGAACTGGATTTGTACTTAGTTTAAAATAGATCCTTATTATCAGATATTTACCTTTATATTCCCGCTTAAAAATGCTGTCTCTGTATTTAAATCTGCATTGTTCATTTGTGAACTTCGTCAGTGATCCATCCTCCAGCTTAACAGCAATAACTCTTTCTATTGTGTCCTTTACCTCAACACCATATGCTCCTATGTTTTGTATAGGAGCAGCTCCTGTCAAACCAGGAATAAGCGAAAGATTCTCAACTCCTCCGAGATCATTATTTACACACCACTCAACAAAATTATCCCATTTTACACCGGCACCAACCGAGACTAAAACATTGGAGTCATCATGTTTTTCATGTTTAATTTCCTCTATCCTGGGGTACAACACCGTCCCTTTGAAATCAGACGTAAATAAAATATTACTCCCTTCTCCAAGAATAAGCAGCGGTTCAGCATATGACCCCCTTTCCCTGAAAAAAGCAATTGCTTCTTCTTCAGTTTCTAATATAACAAGACAATCAGTCTTATAGTCAAGTCCGAAAGTATTGTATGGTTTCAGGGAAATATTTCTGAAGATCATCCCGCAATTCTATTTACCTCAAAAGTATAAAATCCGGGGTATTAACTGTTGTTTGGTGATTTTTTAGCGAATAGATGGTATTGCTTCGTCCTTCCAATCCGCATCGTAACTCATCTTGAAGCCACAAAAACAGGAGAGGAGTTCCGAAATATCCTGAATTGGTCAATAATTAATATTCAATTTTCTTAATATTTTATGTAGTTTTCTCAGATGTGTTTCAAATAATAAGCTAAAGAAATCTGAATGGTAAGAAAAGATCTTGAACAGGAGTTTTTGGATCACATCACAAACAATGAGGATATGGTACACAAAATATGCAATATTTATGCTACCTCTTATGAGGAGAGACAGGATTTGAAGCAGGAGATCATCTATCAGCTCTGACGTTCTTTTCCTTCATTCAGGGGCAAATCAAAATTTCAGACATGGATGTACAGGGTAGCTCTCAACACGGCTATAGGTCCAATCCTGTCATGCTTGCAGTTGAATCCGGATTACTTGGGCTTTCCCTGCTTTTTCTCGGGTACGGATTTTTTATTTTCATGAGGATCCGTGAAATAAATAATTTCAGCAAAGATCTCCGGGAATTGCTCCAGAGCAAAATAAAATTCCTGAGATTCCATTACGAGATATGGCTGATAATAACAGCCATTGTTGTCTGGATGCTCTCTTTCGCGTTAAACACTCTTGTGGATAACCAGGATGGATTTTACCGGATTAACAGAGCTGGCTTCTTTGTGGTCGTTTCCCTGGTCATGCTGGTATTTATGTATGGAGTGCAGAAGTTATCAGCTGAAATTTCAATGCGGACTCTCAAAGAATACCTGGCCGATCTTGAAGATAGTTATCTGGGCCGTACTGAAAAAGTAGAGATGAGAAGGAGAAAAATGAAATTGGTATACCTTGTTTTAGGGATCATTTTAACACTTACATGTATCCTCGGTATCCTGAAATTCATGGGTATAATCTAATTCCTGATGCAGTTTCTGTTCTTATCCTGCTTCCCCATAATAAAATTTTTTGAATTTTTTTCAGGAAATACTTGACTTGTATTATTCAAAGTTATATATTTGTAAAGTTTAAAATTAATGAAGTATATAAAATATTGTAAATCATGAGTTATAATTCGAAAATAAAAATGTCAATAGGGTGGATCTACCCCATAGGTATCCTCATATCATATATACTTTTGTTCTCGGAAATTGAGATAAGAAGATATCTTAAAATTGCAGGCGAGGTAATAGTAAAATTTCCTTTTATTACCGTATTCCTTGTCTCGTTATTTTTTATAGTCCTTGGAATAATTCAATGGTTCCGGTATAAAAACTGGATTTATCCGGTCCTTGGTATACTTATTGGCATTACCACGGCCCAGATCTCGTTTATTTATTCAGGTTTTGGCGACATATTCAAATTTACCTATTTCTCAAGCTTCATTATTTTAATATTGTTTATTGTAATAAACTGGAAGTCAATCTACAGCCACGAGAGGTTCGAGATTAACTCACGCAGGTTATTCAGGCTGGCGTCAGAAAGAATTTATGAGGTTTCGGATGGTTTTACCGAACGTCCCTTTGTCGCAGGGCAGTTTGAGTGCAGTAAAGATGAGTTGCTTGGTTTTATCAGGTTCCTGCATGGCAGTTATGTGGCAAAACCTTTTTATCTCGAAAGCTCAGTCACTATTGCATTTTCCATGAATAAAAGCCTGATGGTCATTACTGAACCGTCAGAGGTCAGCAATGTTATTTTCGGTTATGACGGGAGTATAAGAGTGGTTATCTCCGAAAAAGATTACAAGGACTATAAAGAAAGGTTAAGCTTCGACCAGCTCTGTTCCTCAATGGCAAACGTGTTCGTCAGATTTCTCGATTATTATAAGAAAGGCCTTGAGTCAAGAATAATAACTGAATTAAAATCAGCTAAATAATCAATAATTTAATTTTGAATGTTATGAAAAGAAAAAGAACTTTTTATCAGATTATCCTGATTATTTATATATTCCTTTCGACAGGATATGCAAATGCCCAGGATTCAAATCCCTGTAAAACAGGAGGACAGACCTGTTATTTCGGGATTGAGATTAACGGTATCCTATGCGGATATTCCGTGGAGACTTTCTGCGATGGCATGCTCGACGGCAGAAGTGTGCGATATGAAAACTCCGATATAACCCTGAAGATGTCACTGCTTGAAACGGGGGTTGATATGGAGATTAAGTCTCTTTACACCTTAGATAAAGCATCAGATCGGGCGTTGATGATTGATCTTTCGTATATAACCGGCGAGTCTGCAATTACTTCGAAAACGAGCATCAGAAATGATACAGCTTATCACAGGAATGTATCTACAGGAGCAACAAAAGTTACACCGCTGAATAATGATGTTATCATCACGTCGCAGACAACATATCCACATTTGTTCAGAGATTTTATAAAGAAAGGCCTGTCTGAAAAGAAATACCTGGTCTATGAGCCTTTGAGAGGTGATCTTGTCGAGAAAGGTTATACCAGGAAAACCGAAGAAGATATAACGATTAACGATAGTATTATACATGCACTGGTACTTGAAGAAACAGATTATTCATCAGGGATAAAAACGGTTTTGTGGCTGGATAAAAAAGATGGATTTAATATAAAAGCTGAGTTAGCGGGAAGAAGTATCTACCTGGCTGATAAATCAGTAATGGGAAGGATCAGGATAGTGGATATGAATGATGTTATGTTTGCAAAAGTCAATAAAATTATTCCAGATTTTATGGATATGACGTGGCTTAAGGTAAGGGCAGAGATAAATTCATACGGAGAAAACCTGACACCTGAAAAATTGAATTTCCCTGGCCAGAAGTTTACCGGCACAATAACAAGGAATCTTATTGACGGAGTATTTGAGCTTGAACCAGTTAAGTATGATGGGAAAAATGCTCCCGGATTTCCTGCCGACTTTTCCAAATCACCGGAACTGAAAAAATACCTCGAAACGGAAATGATGATAGAGTCAGATGATCCTCTTATCATCTCCGAAGCCGGAAAAATTACTTCCGGTTCGAAAGACTCATGGGAAGCTGCTGTCAGGCTCAGCAAATGGGTAGCTGAAAATATTGCCGGCGCCTTGCCTGGAGGTCAGACAGCAATAAACACCCTCAGGATGCGTGAAGCTGAGTGCGGTGGTCACTCGAGGCTGCTGGCAGCATTCTGCCGAGCTGTGGGGATACCTGCCAGATTATCAGTTGGTTGCATGTATTCAACAAATTATAAAGGCAGTTTCGGACAGCATGCCTGGACCGAGGTTTATATGGGCGATGCAGGCTGGATTCCGGTTGATGCCACCATATATGAGACTGATTACATTGATGCAGGTCATATTCGTCTGGGAGAAAAAGCTAACTTCCAGCCGGTAGCCATGGAGATCATTGATTACAGGTCAGATTTAAAAAATGAAGATGCCATCATTCCTGATACCTTCAGACCTATAATAGGTAGCTATATGAATATTGAACAGCACAGGATGTTTAAAATTATTTATAAGGATGGTGGTCTTGCTATTGATATTCCCGGTCAGATAATTCTGGCTTTAAATCCACCTGATGAACAGGGAAAATGGTACCCCAAACTGACACGGGAATTGAGTTTGACGGTGGGGAAGAATGTGGAAGGTAAGATTGACAAAATGATTATGCATCAGTATGCTCGGTTAAGAAAAATGTCAGCCCCCGACACAGGTTTGAATGAAATACCTGAAGAATTGAGAAAATTTACTGGTAATTATCAGTTTGCCCCTGCAAAGCTGTCTCTTGATGTAATGTTTCACGATGGTGTACTTACTACACAGGAACCACTCGGAAGATCAAAAGATAGAATAAGCTATTCAAAAGCGGATGATAAATGGATTGATAATACAGGTAATTATGAGATCAGATTTACAACGGGTAGCGAAAATGAAATTACCGGCATGATCCTCGCAGTAAAAACTGAATTCCTGAGAGGTGAGCCTGTAACAAATGCCATTGAACCAGTTGTAAATGATTCCGGGGTCGATGCCGGACTGAAAAGATATGATCAAATAAAAAATTCCGGTAAAAGTGAATACCTCTTTTCGGAGAAAATGTTGCATAATCTGGGACACAACCTGTTAAATAAAAACAGGATTGATGATGCAATAAAAATATTCCTGAAAAACGTACAGGAATATCCCGGATCATTTCTGGCTAACGATGCTCTTGCAGAAGCATATCTGAAGAAGGGGGAGAACAGGCTGGCTATTAAATACTTCAAAATAGCCGTAAAGCTGAATCCGGATTACGAATATGGCAGAAAAATGATCGATGAATTAAGAAACAAATGATTTTATTTCGTATGACCAGAACATGGGTTGCATTCGACTTTCAGGGAGCTGACAGGATTGTTTATAAGCTGGATGAACCTGGATTAGGCTTATCATCATAAATAAGAAATGGCAATGGATTTTAAACAGGCGGCTATACTGGGTTCCTGCATCTCCAAAGATTATGCTGAAGATCTCTTCCGGCTGCTGGCGACCTATAAAAGCATTTCTGCCTCCGAAGCTGCCTCACGGCTTGATCTTCATGTAAAGACTGTTCAGGATTATCTTGAAGATATGTATGATCTTCAAATACTTGATAAAGAAGAAGTCTATGAAGGGAAAAGGCCATATTTCAGATACTCCCTGAAAGTAAAAAAAATATGTATGGAGATCGATCTGAGTCATATCTTAAGGGAAGAAACAGTTACCGATTTACGCCTTAATGTGCGAATCAGGGAGAAAAAAAATGCCGCGGTAAGGTTTACAACGTCAAGAAGTAATGATTACATAAGCAATATCGTAATCTGGACAGGGGAGGGGCGTGACCGGACTGAAAGAAAGCTGAACCTCTCTATTCCCCAGGGCAAATTCTTATTTCATCTCCCTTTCCCGAGTGCTGATCATTTAAGTTTACAGGAAATAATGAAGAAAGCAGGTATTGATTTAGTAAATATTCCTGAAATTGTTGATATTGTTGATGTTTTAATTGAATTCGGAGTTATTGAAAGTATTTAAATATATTTCAATGTTTTGCCGGGGGTCTATTGAAATACCCGTTTTGTTTTCCTACCCCTAAATCCCCCAAGGGGGACTTATTGAATTACAGTCACTTTAAAAGCCCCCCTTGGGGGGATGGGGGGTTAAATGTGACTTTTTAGACAACCCCTCAGGGGGATGAGTTAAGGAAACAGAAGAAGATAAGTTTATTATAGAAAGAAAATGAAATAAATTAAAAAATGAATGAGTGTAATAGAGCTTGACCATATTACCAAAAGTTACGGTAATCATATCGCAGTTGACGATCTCTCACTGCAGGTTCCTAAAGGCAGTATTTATGGCTTCATCGGACCAAACGGATCGGGAAAGACAACTACAATAAGGATGATAATGAATATTCTGTATCCCGATAATGGATTGATACGTATCTTTGGCAGAGAGCATATTGGAAGCCATCTCGACAGTATAGGCTATCTTCCTGAGGAAAGAGGTCTCTACAGGAAAATGAAAGTGAAAGAGCTTGTAAGCTTCTATGGCGAGTTAAAAAATGTGCCAAAACCAGCCAGAGAGGCTGATTTCTGGCTTGAAAAGTTTGATCTGACAAAGTGGGCCGGTAAGAAAGCTGAAACCCTCAGTAAGGGAATGAGTCAGAAGCTGCAGTTTATTATTGCCATAATTAACAGGCCTGATATTATCATTCTCGATGAGCCGTTCAGTGGTCTTGATCCTGTCAATGCCGAAATAATCAAAGAAGTAATATTGGATCTGAGGCAACAGGGTGCTACTGTTCTTTTCAGTACCCATGATATGGCAGTGGCTGAAAAAATGTGTGATTTCATATTTATGATCTACAAGGGGAGAAAAATCCTCGATGGAACACTGGAATCTATTCAGAAAAAATATGGTCAGGATACAATACTCATTCATTCAGAGGGTGGAGTATCTGTTCTGGATGGCATACCAGGTATTGAGAAGATCAATGATTTTGGATTAATGCAGGAAATACGGATGAACAATAAAGCTGATAACCAGCAAATTCTGGCAGCCATTATGGCCAGAACCAGGGTTATGAAATTTGAAATTGCTTCTCCTTCACTTAATGATATTTTTATCCGGATTGCCAGACCTGAAAAAACTGAAAACAATGAACAAAGCTCTTATAATAGCCAAACGTGAGTACCGTGCTGCTGTCAGAACCAAGGGATTCATTCTTGCACTAATATTGCTTCCGCTGTTCATGGGTGGCGGGCTCCTGGTGTTTACCCTGTTTAAAGATAAAGTGGACCTTGATGATAAACGGATTGCTGTCATCGATCATTCCGGTCTTTTCGAAGATTACCTTGCAAGTGCGGTGGAAAACAGGAATAGAAATGAAATCTTTAATGAGAAGGGTGAACAAATTGCACCTGCAATTTTTTTTGAGTTCATAAGGCCTGACAGTTCTGAAATGAACCAGCAGAAACTTGACCTCAGCGACAGGGTGAGAAAGAAGGAATTACATGCGTTTATCCAGATAGGATCAGATATTATCCATCCGCAGCCGGGAGGGGCACAGTCAGGGATCTTTTATTTTGCTGAAAATGCAGCTCTGGATAACAACAGAAGCTGGTTTAGTAATATCATTAACAATAGAATAAGGGAAATAAGAATACTTGAACTTGGAGTTGACCAGGATAAAGTGACGGATCTGTTCTACTGGATTAATGTTGAAGGACTGGGATTACTTAATATTGATACCAAGACCGGGGCGATAATTGATGCCCGCAAGAGCAGCGAGTTACAAACAATCCTCGTACCCTATGTACTCCTTCTTCTGATGTTTATGATGCTGATGATGTCAGCAATTCCTCTCCTTACAGCGGTTATGGAGGAGAAGACTGAAAGAATTGCAGAAGTGCTTCTGGGCTCAGTTACACCGGAACAGTTTATGATAGGTAAAATCATTGGGAGCCTGGGTGTTTCACTCACTACGTCAGCAATCTACGTGGCAGGGGCAGTGTTTACTCTGAGCCGGATGAATTTGAACGAATTAATACCATATCATGTGATCCACTGGTTTTTTATATATATGGTACTGAATATCATTATGATAGGATCAATAATGGCTGCTCTCGGAGCAACCTGTAACGATTCAAAGGATGCACAGGCAATGCAGTTTCCTGCTATGTTACCTATAATTATACCGTTGTTTTTAATGATGCCTGTAATATTGAATCCTCTGGGAAAGATGGCAACGGGATGCTCCTTATTTCCCCTTTGGACACCAATGCTGATGCTCCTGAGGCAATCAACGTCAGTTACAATTCCTTTATGGCAACCGATAGTTGGTCTTATCGGAGTAATATTATTCACGGTCTTTTGTGTCTGGGCAGGAGCCCGCATTTTCCGTTCCACGATAATTCTTCAGGGGAAAAGACCAAAATTCGGTACACTGATCAGGTATATTGCAAAAGGGTGAAAGGGATATAATGTGATCTTATGGTTGTATAACAGGTATAGTGGCAGATGAAATAAAAAAAATAAGCGGGTGCGGGGATTTAATTGAAGTAGATATAAATCCATCTGCTCACAACAAATTTTTATCTTTTCTTGACCCCGGAGTGACATTCAACATGACTATATCTGCAAACAGGTTGTCTATTAGTATTAATGATCCCATACCGGCACTTGAAAGTATACTGGGAGTTGTAAGGGAACATAATATTAAGGTAGACAATATACGGCTGAGAAAAAGCAGTCTGGAGGATATCTTTATCAGTCTCACAGGGAGGAGCTTAAGGGAATGAAAGTATTATCCTGCTTCATAAAAACATTTAAGGAAAACCTCCGGGATTGGAAAATACTGATCCTGGCTATTATATTCGCTCCCTTCTTTGTTTACCTGATGTATATGTACATGGGGAATCCCAAAATATCATTTTACAGTGTGGTGGTAATGAATAATGATCCTGGGATATTTTCAAAAGAACTTATCGGAGAATGGGGTAAAATGAAAACGGATGAAGGTCAGCCTTTTTTGAAAATCCAATTGGTTTATGACACTTCAACCGCAAAGAAGATGATTAAGAACAGGGATGCGGATCTGTTTGTAACAATTCCCGATGATTTCTCCGAATCGTTCAGGACTTTTTTAGTAGCAGAAACCGGATTTATTTCTCCTCTGACAAGTTTTGGCGATCAGGCTAATGTTAAATATATGACTGCAGCTTCATTTATTGATTATCTGACATATAGCTACCTGGGTACTAAGACGGGAATCGAGCTGCCGATGAATATGAATTATGAGTTCGCAGGCAGGGGAAAGATGCTGGATGAGTTTGATTTATATGTTCCGGCAATGCTGGTTCTGTCAATTATAATGATGCTTTTTACTGCCGGAGCCTCAATTGTAAGAGAAGTCGAAAAGGATACCATTACCAGACTTACTCTGTCGAAACTTACATCAGCAGAATTCATGACTGCCCTGACTATGAATCAGATTATTATTGGATTGATCTGTCTTCTTTTAACGCTTTTTTCAGCCTTTTCAGCAGGATATGAAACATCCGGTTCGATACCTCTGCTTTTCATTGTTGGTGCAGTGACCTGTTTCTCAGTGATAAGTATAAGCATTATAACCGCATGTTTTATCAGAACAATGTTTGGATTGCTTACACTAGGGTGTTTCCCGTTCTTCATCCTGGTGTTCTTTTCCGATTGTTTTATGCCTTTACCAAAAATAAATCTTTTTAATCTGGCAGGGAATCAGCTTTATCTGAATGATATTCTTCCAACGGCAACTGCCACAACAGCAATTAATAAAATACTGAACTACAACTCCACCTTTTCTGATATTTCATTCGAACTTATATGGATATTTGCGATGGCATCTGTTTATTTCTTTATAGGTATATGGCTTTTCAAAAGGAAGTACAAGTATTGAATGAAGAAAAACAAGTGTACAACTGTGAATTTATTATTGTAGAGAGATCCATAGAAGAGTTACAGAGCTTAACAGAGTTTTTTGTTTTGGCATAAGTGAGTACATAATTTCAAATAAAGTATTATTTTGCAATGAATTTTGAACAAATAGAAATTAATCTGAATATTTTTTTATTATGAAAAGCAACCGTCGTGATTTCTTAAAAACAGCAACAATAGCAGGAGCAGGTGCCTTTACCGGAGGATTTATCTCCGGTTGTAAACCCAGACAACCTGAATCAAACCTGGCCATGATCCTGGAATCAGTAAAAAGAACACATACTCAGACGTTTAATATGTCGGGCTATTCAGCTCCGGCTCTTCCTCTTGTCCGTGTTGGTTTTGTTGGACTTGGTAACAGGGGAAGCGGAGCAGTACAACGTCTATCATATATTGAAGGAGTTGATATCAGAGCGTTGGGTGACCTCAGGCAGGTAGCTGTGGAAGGGTCGCAGCGATATCTCGAAAGAATAGGCAGGCCAGATGCTCAGGAATTTTATGGTGATGAAAATGCATGGAAAAACCTGGTTGAAATGCCCGACCTTGATCTGATTTATATCTGCACTCCATGGGTGTGGCATACAACAATGGCAGTTCATGCTATGGAAAATGGGAAGCATGTTGTATCTGAAGTACCTATAGCCCGTACTATCGATGAAGCATGGCAACTTGTTGAAACCTCTGAAAAGACAAAGAAGCATTGTATGATGCTTGAAAACTGTTGCTACGATTTTTTTGAGCTTCTCACACTCAATATGGCCCGGAATGGACTGTTTGGCGATATTGTTCATGGTGAGGGTGCATATATTCATAACCTTTTGAATATGAATTTCGCCAAGCCAGACGACTCACGACAGAGTGATGGCGGATATACCGATATGTGGCGCCTACGTGAAAACGCCTCCAGGAATGGGAATCTATATCCAACACATGGTCTTGGTCCAATATGCCAGACAATGAAAATAAACAGGGGGGATAAGCTGGAATATCTAACCTCAATGTCTTCAAATGATTTTACTATGGGACTAAAAGAGAAGGAAATGGTTACGCAGGATTCATTCTTTGGACAATGGAAAGATGCCAGTTTCAGGGGTAATATAAACACAACAATTGTTAAAACAGCTTTGGGAAGAACTATAATGATTCAGCATGATGTATCCTCCACTCAGCCCTATTCAAGAATTCACCTCGTAAAGGGTACAGATGGTATGGCGCGGAAATATCCGAACCAGCTTATTGCATTGGGAGAGAGATGGGTGAGAGGTGAAGAAATGAAGGAAATAACCGACACATACACTCCTGAAATTGTGAAAAGAGTAGGTGAAATGGCCAGGAGAGTTGGCGGACACGGAGGTATGGACTTCATTATGGACTGGAGAATGATTGATTGTCTCAGGAATGGATTACCTCTCGATCAGGATGTTTATGATGGTGCACTCTGGAGTTCAATTGCTCCTCTGAGCGAATGGTCTGTTGCAAACAGATCACAATCAATTGATGTACCTGATTTTACAGGAGGATCCTGGCAGACAAATATACCTCATGGAATAAATCTGGAGACCGGAGGCACAACTAAGGTTATTGAAGTTACAGAAGTTGAGGAAGAAATGCTGCTGAATGTGGGGTAGGGATTGTTGCTTGTTGTAGGTAAATAGACCCAGCACCCAACACCCAGCACCCGGTACCCAGTACCCAGCACCCAGCACCTCTATTTCTTCCTGTACGATAAAACCTGCCAGAAGACAATTCCAAGAATTACGGGGATCCCGATTGCCAGTGCATGCTGAATAAGCGACATTGATGTAGCTCCAATAACTGAATAGGTTATCTCGGTCAAGCCAAAGACTGAAAGAACAAACAGTATAACATTGAGTTTCTTGTCATACTGTTTTTCAATCTCCTCATACCTTTCCACCTCATCTTCATGGAACTGACGCTGCAGGTTATTCAATTCATGTAATTCTTCTTTCAGCTCTGTCTGTAACTCTACTATCTGAAGGTTATGAGTTATCAGATCATAATAATCATTGTGCTGGTGATATACTGATACTTTGGAAAAGATCGCTTTTAATGATAAATTGGTATATCTCTTTAGATACTCTTTCACTTTTTGCTGATCATCCGGATCAATATCAGATACTTCTTTCATAAGCTGGAGGAATATTGACCGCTGTAAGAAACCAAGAATTGTAAGCCATAAGCTCTTCTGGAATGAAGTAAAGAAAAATGTTCTGATGAATTCAGGATCTGACGGATTGCAGTTATTAAGCACTACAGCGCCCTCAAGACTCGATGAATAATAAATCTGTTTGTAAGGGTGAAAAAGCTCTGCTTCACGTTGCAGGATAGTTGTGGCCGGAGTATAATCAAAATCATACACCTTTCTCAAAAAAAACAATGTACGATGAACCAGCTCTTCATCTGTTATCTCTTCTGCAGGTTGTACATAGCAGACAGGAGAAAAGTGGTAATGATCGAAGAATTCAACCTTGTAAGCATTGTTCAGGTCAAATAGAAGATAGTTTATTAAATGCCTGGGTCTCCAGCCCCTTTGTTCCATATTATCCGGTTCATCTTTTCTGAACATATCGGAGCTTTTACCTTCTGTCAGTTGGATAGCCTTGCTTCGTTCTTCAATTCTTTCATTCTGTGATATTAAATATGCTTCATCATGCCTGTTGAACAAACGGATAAGGTAATTCATCTGAATGAAATCACCCAGATTGGGTAGTTCGTTATTTTTACCCGATTTTACTAACTCTATACTGTAAAGTAAAATAGCAACACTGGTAAAGGGGTGTATTATCAGTCTGAAAGATCCGGGATCGATATAAACAGGAAATTTAAGCAGGTTTTTTGCATTCTGATGGCTATCGAAAGATTTGTTGCTCAGCCAGAAAACCTTATTATTAAACATTTTTACCGGGAGGGCCCGGATATTCAATTTCATGATAATGCAGGCTGCTTCATCTTCCAGTTCAGTCCTGGAGTTCCTGGTAAAAAAATCTTTTACATGCTCAAGCAGAAAATCAAGTCTTGGAATATCTTCATCGGTTTTTGTCCACAAATCATTTTCTGAACTGTTTTTTTCAGGAGCCCATTTCGAGCATAGACGGAAAGGGAGTAAAAGATGGATAATTCCTTTTTCTAGTTTGATAGTATTCATCAGAATATTTTGATATAATCAAAACTAAAATATAGTACAAAGATGCAATTAAAATACAATATTGTACGATTGTTTCATGAATTCAGCAATGCAGTATCCGGAATGGGACATTGTTTAATGATAGATGTTAAACCTCTGGAATGCTTTAACCACGGATTACACGCAGTTAATAAATCTTTATTTAATTTTTTAACTATTTCTACTAAACAGTGTCTGGATTGAGAATATATTTATTTTATCTGCCCCTTTATCATTGTAAATGAATGAGCCGGGAAGGAATAGGTTATTTTGTTTCCTCTTGGCTTAATATCAGCCTTTGCAATCGTTTTCACATTTTCCTTATCAAAATTATTTATCGCTTTCACATCCGGACCATTGACCTCGAATACACTGAAAGGTCCTGTAAATTCACCTGTCTGGCACAGGATATCGGTAGTGATAGCTTTCTCTTTGTTCCTGTTCACAACACATATAACAACTTCACCGTTGCTATATGTTGCTGATATATCGAGGTAGGGAACATTGGTCTGTTTCGTTTGGCTCTCACCGAGCCCGATATAGAATTCATCAGTATCGTAGGTATCACAATCGACAAAAACATCCAGCGAAGTCCCTTTTACATTATTGGCAAACAGGGCAAGAGGGTAATAAATAGTCTGTTTGAATATGCCGTTCTTTTCAGCCCAGATGGGTGCGATCACATTCACAAGTTGTGCCATGTTAGCCATTTTTACAATGTCGGCATTGCGAACAAATACGTTGAGAAATCCGGCTATAACGAGTGCATCCTCAAGGTTGTATGGTTCCTCAAGTGCCCTGGTCCCTTTCATGGATTCATCTGTACGTGCACGATACCATACATTGTACTCATCCCAGGCAATATAGACAGGATCACGTCCGCCACGATCGGCTTTCGACATCTCCTCACAGATCATTCCTTTTACCAGCTTTGTCCGCTGTTCACATACCAGAGGAGTAGAAAGAAAGTTATAATAGTTATCATCAGGATTTCCTACATATATGTGGAGTGCAATATAATCTGTCACATCGCGTAATTCACGTAAAATAGTACTGTTCCATTCATCAGGATCGGCATTGGGTCGGTAGTTAGATGAACCGGCAGCAATCAGCTTTATATCAGGTGATGTAAGTCTCATCAGCTTGGCAGCCTCACGTGCTTTTTTACAGTAATCCTCTGCACTAAGGTGACCCATCTGCCAGAAACCGTCCATCTCATTGCCAAGGCTCCAGTATTTTATATTGTATGGTTCCTGGAATCCGTGCTTTTTACGAAGCTCAGCATAATATGGCCCTCCCTTTACATTACAGTATTCAACCCAGCGCTGTGCCTCTTCTATGGTCCCTGTGCCCATATTTACTGAAAAATAAGGTTCAGTGCCCACTTTTCTGCAGAACTGAATGAACTCATTGGTTCCGAAAGTATTGGGTTCAAGTCTTGCCCATGCCAGCTCCATCCTCGGTACTCTGGCCTCTTTCGGACCTACGCCATCTATCCAGTGGTAATTTGATACAAAGTTGCCTCCCGGATACCTTACAAGTGCGACATTAAGTCCTTTAACTGCTTCGAGCACATCTTTACGAAAACCCTGTTCATCTGATAAGGTTGAGCTCGGCTCATAGATACCACCATAAACGCACCTGCCAAGATGTTCCACAAAATTGCCAAACAGGTTTTTATCAACCTGCCCTATGGTTCGATCAATATCGATCTTTATCCTGGCATTCTGTGATAATAAGGTAGTTGAGAAACAAGCTGTTATAAGAATAAATAGCATCCGGAGTTTAATAAATTTGGAGTTCATATTAATATTTTTTAGTTATCGATTGTTCTGTCTTATTTATTATATCTTTTATTAAAGATTACCAAATCCTGTTACTTTCGAACCAGTGGCCATCCATCGCCATCCCAGGTCAGCTTTTCTATCAGTAGCTTTAATTTACCCTGGTCTTTAGCATCATAGCCGTGATAGATGATATAATCCTCTCCATCGAATGAACAAACAGCATTGTGCCCGACACCAGGCCATTCTTTATTTCCCGTAAGAATCGGCGTTCCTCCGCCAAAGATCATTTTAACACCATTTTTATCGACATAGGGACCTGTAATATTTTCTGATCTGCCAACCATCACCTTATAGTTGCTTTCAATCCCCCTGCAACAGAAATCAAATGAAACGAAAAGGTAATAGGAATCTGCCTGTTTGATCATAACAGGATCGTGCGCCTGGATCTTTTCCGTCTGTGAGAAGATGGAGAGAGGCAGGCTCGTCAGGATAAAACTTCTGATTATGTTTGTCATAAACAGACACTTGTGATATCTGTTAACTATCATTTCGAGATTTTTAAGTTATTTGCTCAACTCTTCAAGCCCTGCTTTGCTAGTCATCTTCATCCGATAAATCGGGACTTCGATGACGGAAGGCAGAAGCGTTAACGTAGGCTGGAGCCCTCAGCCCTCAGCCCTCAGCCCTGTGCCTTTAATACCCCGCTGCCTGACCATCTTTTCTTGATTCCGACGCACCATACCACACCTTGTTCTTATCATCCCACATAATAGCCTGGTAACCTCCATAACCACCAAGGTTCCACTGGATCCTGTGACCCATGGATAAGAGCTTCTGTATAACTTCCCATCGGAATCCGCTCTCAAGATGCAGTGTTCCGCCATTTGTCATCTGTTCACCTGTTGGCTCTGAGGATCCGGTGTGATAGATCCTTGGAGCATCACCTGCTTCCTGGAGGTTCATGCCAAAATCTATAAGATTGACTACTATCTGAGCATGGCCCTGTGGCTGCATATCACCTCCCATGACACCAAAGCTGATCCATGGTTTGCCGTTTTTTGTAATGAAGCCCGGTATTATTGTGTGAAATGGTCTTTTGCCGGGTGCATAAACATTTGCATGTCCTTCAGCCAGACTGAACAGTTCGCCTCTGTCCTGAAGTATGAAGCCCAGACCAGTGGGGCACATTCCTGAACCCAGGCCCCTGTAGTTGCTCTGAATAAGCGATACCATATTACCGAATCTGTCAGCAACTGTAAGGTAAATTGTATTTCCTGCTTCAATTTTGCCGGCGTTATATATTCTTGCAGCTCTTTCATGATTAATAAGCTTACGGCGTTCCACAGCATATTTTTTTGAAATAAGTTGATTTACTGGTACTTCACTAAATCTTGGATCTGCATAATATTTTGCACGATCTTCAAAAGCAAGCTTTTTGGCTTCAGTAAAAAGATGAATATATTCGGCTGAATAAAGGCCCATGGAAGCGATATCATAACCTTCAAGGATATTAAGGATCTGAAGAGCAGCAATACCCTGACCGTTCGGGGGCAGTTCCCAGACATCATATTCCCGGTAGCTGGTGCTGACCGGTTCAACCCATTCTGAATGGTGACGTGCCATATCATCATATGTCAGGAAACCTCCCTGTGATTTCATGAAAGCAGCAATAGTTTTTGCAATACTCCCCCTGTAGAATTCATTCCTGCCACCTTTTACAATTTTTTCGAGGGTATTTGCAAGATCGGGATTTCGGAAAATTTCTCCTTTTGCAGGAGCCTTACCTCCGGGCATATAGGTCTCTTTTACATTTGGATAATTTTTCAGAACCTGAGTCCCCTGATTAAGAGAGTAGGCAATGACTTCACTAACGGGAAATCCATTTTGGGCATAGTTAATTGCCGGCTGAAGAACATCTTTCATTGGAAGACGTCCGAACAATTCATGCATCTCGTACCATCCGTCAACACATCCGGGCACAGATACAGGAAGTGGCCCGCGCGAAGGAATGAATTCGTATCCGTTAGTCTTAAAATATTCAAGCCGTAATGAACGCGGTGAACTTCCACTGGCATTCAAACCATACAGTTTTTCTTTGTCAGCACTCCATATTAATGCAAAAAGATCCCCTCCAATACCACATCCTGTTGGCTCAACCAGACCAAGTACTGCATTTGCAGCTATGGCAGCATCAATGGCATTGCCTCCTTTTTTCAGAATATCAATCGCTACCTGCGTCGCCAGAGGCTGACTGGTTGCCGCCATACCATCACGTGCAATCACCTCCGACCTGGTAGCAAAATCCCTCCCTGTGATCCTGTCCTGGGGAAAAGATAAGACAGGGAGACAGAAGATAAGTATTACAGAAAATAGTCCTTTCATTATTTTTATCATTTAGATTACAAAGTTAATAAAGTGAAAATTCTATTTTGCCATTGCCAGGGATTTTAATTTTTCTGGCAAGTACTATAAGTGAAACAGCAGCAGCCCGCCTCATCCAGCGGTTGGGAGATTTTGTCCATTCCATCAGACCTGAAAGACAAACCGGAAACATCTCAATTAGAGTGCCAACAGAATGGTTGCAAAGCGTGTCGCATGTGGCCCGTTGCCCGTTACTGAAAAATCATAAAAAACAATTTACATTAATTTCATAAAAACACCGTAGAAATTCTACTTTAGATTAACTTAGTAACAGCAAAACGATAAACTTCAATCAAATGAAAATTGCATCTATAAGAAGGAATATCTTCTCTGCCTTGTTACAATTTTCCATAGTTATTACTCTTTCGGCTCAGGGATCTGATGCAATGAAATGGCAAAAACTGCCGGCCCGTCCATTAATTAACCTTGAACCTAACTACGAAGAGATACGAACAACAATAACAGATAAGGATATTCGCAACGCTTGCTACTGGAGTCTTTTTGCAACACCAATAGCCGGGATAACTTATGGGGCAAACGGTATTTGGCCATGGTTGCGACCGGGAGAAAAGATCCTGAATCATTCAGATGCACCATGGACTTCTCCATGGGATGTAAGTATTAATCTGCCCGGTTCGATTCAGATGGGCTATATGGCAGGATTTATTAGGAGATTTGAGTGGTGGAATCTGTACCCGGCACAGGAATTACTTGTTGAACAGCTTGGAAATGAAACCTATAACAAATTTGTTTCTGTAGTGAAATCCTTGGACAATAACACCATCCTTTTATATCTGCCTGTAAAATTACAGGTAAAGATCAGAAAGCCTCAGGATGCAACTTACAATGTACGTTGGTTCGACCCCGTAAGAAATGAATATTCAAACGGTAAAGCTATCGACGACGGAACAATTATTACAGTTACTTCTCCCTATGAAAGTGATCTGCTTCTGATATTAGAGAAAAAATAGTGTTCCCCACAACATGCAACTTGCAACCTTTTTCCTGCCGCCTTTCGCCTGAAGCCTGAAGCCCGTCGCCCTTACTTTATATTCTTCCAGAACTTCTCCTCTGATTTACGGAGTTCAAATTGCTTTTTCCTGTCAAGAAAATAAAAAAAGATAATTACCAGTGTTCCGGTAATCAGCAACCCGAGAAGCAGATATTTAATGATATCAGACATATCCGATGCTGCCCCTGTAGCAATAATGTTATTAAGATCATCTGGTGCACGTGTATCAGTTTTATAGCCTACATTCAAACTGAAAATATTTTTCATAAAAAATAAAGAGAAGAATGTTAGCAATCCTGACAAGACAGGTGTTGCAAGCCATCCGCCAGCAATCTCACCCAGTATTTTGAAATTGATATTTCTTGCTCCCTTGTACAATCCTATACCGATCACACAGCCGATAATAACCTGTGAACTGGAAATAGGAACCATGGGGATTGGCGGCAGTCCGATGGAGGTTAATATTGAAGAGAGGCCTGATGAAGAAAAAATGAACAGAACAAGTGCCTGAGCCAGAACAACTACCAGTGCAGCTTCGGATGAGAGTTCAATAATGCTGCTCCCTACGGTTTCCATTACTCTCTTCGAGTAAGTTATTATACCGAAGGCAATTGCCAGTCCTCCAAGAAGGAACAACTGCTGACTGGATGAAAGGGAAAACAATCCAATATCTATTTCCTGCAGGTTGAATGCAGGCACAAAAACACCCATAACATTGGCAATATTATTGGCACCAAGACTGTAAGCACCAAAAGCACCAACTACAATAAGTCCGTTTCTGATATACGATTCAAATCTGATAAGATGGATCTGAGCTGATCTTTTAAATCGCCTTAGAACCATAAATAAAAGAATGGCAAAAGCTGCACCAATAACTGGTCCTGAGATCCATGTTAAGACAATCTGTGTAAGGGTTTTACCATCGGTTTGATTGCCTGTGAAAAAATTCCATCCGATGATAGCTCCTACAATAGCCTGTGTAGTAGATACAGGGAGGGCAAACTTGGTCATTATATATACAGTAACGGCTGAAACAAGTGCCAAGGTGAATGATCCCCCAAGGGCATTAACAGATCCCAGTTTCCCCAGTGTTTGTGAAGTACCTCCTCCCTGAATGACAGCACCAAGAATCACAAAAACCGATGCAATGACTGCCGCCTTTCTGAAGGTCACTATACGTGAACAGACAGCAGACCCAAAAATATTTGAAGCATCGTTCGCCCCGAGGGACCAGCCGAGAAAGAGGCCACTTGTCAGGAAGAAAAGAATCATAGCACCCAATTCACATTACTATTTTTATCGCCATTGCCGAAAGAAGATCCGCAGCCTCCTGTGCAAGATCAGATATTCTTTCGATATGATGGATAATGTACCTCAGATGAGCTTTATGAGCCAGATCAAGCTCTTTCATGTCCTGAAATATTATTTTTCTGGTACTTCTGGAAAACGTATCTGTCTCACTTTCATAATAATAGACCTTAAGTAGTTTTTCCCTGACGGTATGAGGGGATTTAAAATATGCCCTTGCTGCAGGAATCAATTCCTCAGCAGCAGAAACGGAAAATTCAGTTATATTAATGAGGTTATTATTCAATGACGACGGGATATCCGGCATTTCAATGTTAAATTCATTCAATGAACCTTTCATGGAATCAATAATTTCATCAAGCTCTTCGATAAGCGAACTTACTTCAGCTCTGTGCTGAGGTAATATAGAATGAGTAATCATTTCATTTTCAATGGATCGCTGTAGTCTATCCGCATTGCTTTCCAGTGATTCGATCTTCTGAATATGGATTGCAAATGCCTCCATATCATTCAGTAGATACGATTTTATTCCTTCTTTGAAGACCAGCAGACCAAGTTCAATATTATCAAAGAATTCATCAATTTTTAATATCAGGTTTTTTGTTGTTCGCGTGAAAACAGTCATATTTTTGATTATTAAGTTCTTCTGCAAAAATAGATTATTTCAGAATTCTACTATCTTTTCTACTTTATACCTTTTCATGTACTGTTTAAGGATAATATGTACATCACGGTTTTCATCTGCGGATCTAATGCAATCGTGGATTGCAGTAAGTCCAAATCCCATTTCATTAATGTTGAAATACCCGTAACCGGCATATCTGCCGTTGATGATCTTTACAGCACTTCTTTCTTCTTCGCATCTTCCTTTGTCGATAATAAAGAAGTTACGACGGGTAAATATGAATTCTTCAGACGCTTTTTTTGCACGTTCATTATATTCATCGGGTGGTTCAGTTCCGCAGCATGCACCCCTGCATATGCCTACATTGTACTGGAAACATGCGCCATCTGTATCGTACAGGCCGGCAAGTTTCTGACAAAGACAAAATTGTTCGACCAGTGAGGCAAGTTTAGATTTTGCACTCTCTTTTGAAGTAAAAACAGATAGCGGGGATTTGTCTTTGTTGATCTGACCGTACCGGAAGTTGATATACCCGTGAGGATCTGTGAAACAAAAAATACCCCACCGGAAACTGGTTCTTCGCTGCAAACGGTTATAAACCGGTTTGTTTGTTTTAATCTCGACTGACTCCTTTAGAAACGCAATAAGTTCACTACCTGTTACTTCCCAGTCAACATCTGCAATCATATCACGCATTTCCATCGTACGATTTGAAGAATTATTCGAAAGATGAGTACATACTCTTTGGTGGAGATTTCTGCTCTTACCTATGTAGATAAGGTCTCCCTCTTCGTTGTAGAAATAATAAATACCAGGTTCTTCAGGTATTTCATTAATCTTTGCAGGGTCAAGTTTAGGATTGAGCTTAGAAATCTTTGTGTTAATAAGAAGACTCGATTTTTTTCCACTAATCTCGAAATCTTTTGCAATCAGCATTTTAAATAAACTTGCTGTAGCTAGAGCATCGCCTGATGCCCTGTGTCTTCCGTTTATGGGGATGCAGAGATCTCTGCAGATGTTCCCGAGGCTGTACGACCGGTGACCCGGGAAAAATTTCCTGCACAGTGTTACTGTATCAATAACACTTCTTCTGAAATTGAAACCAAGCGATTTAAACTCCTGTCTGATAAATGAATAATCGAACTTGGCATTATGGGCTACAAATATTCTTTCTTCTGTGAGTTCAATGATGTTCCTGGCTATTTCATAAAACTTCGGAGCATTCTCTACCATCTCGTTAGTTATTCCTGTAAGGTTTGTGATGAAATACGGAATATTTCTTTCAGGATTAACAAGTGAAACAAACTCCCCGGTTATCTTTTCTCCGTCATGCTGGTAAATGGCAATTTCAGTTATCTTTTCCAGTCGTGTTCTCCCACCGGTAGTCTCAATATCGACAATGGCATACATGAACTTAGAAATTCAGTACAATCATGAGTACGAATATAATCAGAATTACTGGCAGAGTCTCTTATTGTTTGTAATTTTGTTTTATAAAAGAAATTATTATGAATGAATGTTACGGAAGAAAATTTGTCCTGAACGGGGAATTATATCCTGCAGAACATTTTGATAATTCACTTATTTATGATGGTGATTCTGTTTATGAGGTCATTCGAATGGTGAAAGGTAATCCGGTTTTTTTTCATGATCATATGGAACGCCTCGAAAGTAGTGCCAGGCATCAACGAAAAGAGATGCTGGCAGATAACAGGACTCTCCGGCAAGATATAATTAAGCTTACAAAAGCTGAAAAAAGAAAGGAAACAAACCTGAAAATAGTGTTTAATTACAATAATGAAACCTGCAATTACCTGGTGTATTTTATTGAACCAATTTATCCTTCTGAGGAGCAATATAAGAAAGGTGTTAAGGGCATCCTTTATTATGCTGAACGGAAAGATCCTGAATCAAAGGTGATTAATCATAAACTGAGGTCATCAATATATCACAAACTTATTTTGGAAGGAGGTTACGAGGCTCTTCTGGTTAATGAACATAACTGTATTACAGAAGGAAGCCGTTCAAATATTTTTTTTGTTAGGGGAGAAACTCTTGTTACATCACCGGATAATAAAATTCTTAATGGGATTACTCGTAAACATATTCTTGAAATTTGCGGAGAAAACAGTATAAAGGTTGATTTTGAAAGTGTTCATGTTGATGATATTGCTTCGTATGATGCCGTTTTTATGACAGGTACATCGCCTATGGTACTGCAGTTTTATTGCATCGATAATATTTATTTCAATGTGAGGCTTCCACTCATTGAGCGATTAAGACAACTTTACATGGTTAAATCAGAGGAGAGCATCCGTCGGTTTCTTTCAGATAATGATGCTGATTAATATGGAGATAACACATTTTACTATCTTTGTATATTTACCATTTATTTTCAATATATGGCAAGTGTTAGAGAACTTAAGAAAGATGTTGATAATCTGATATTTGAATTAATATCGGACTGTTTTGTTTATGGTGGTGTTCACTTTGATGACAATGCGGATGAAGTATCAGAAATAATATCAGATGCAGTAAGTTTACGAAACGATCTTATCACCAGGATAAATCATCCTTTAAAGAATGATGATCACAAGGCAGTTAAATCGCATTATCGACTTGTTAAAAGAGATCTTTACATAGGAGTTGACAAACTATTCGAAAGACTTAGTGCTCTGTCGAAGCAGAAAAAGTAAAATATTCATAAATCAACGTTTTACAGACTTTACATCTTCCTTCGCTGTCCAGGTTCATGGTCCTTGTATTATATCCCGATCTTGTTGTAACAATTGTTCCGCACTTACTGCATTTTGTATTCTGTCCTTTCTCAGAAACAGTGTTTCCTATATAAACATAATCAAGATATTTTGAAGCAGTCTCTGAAAGTCTTTCAAGTGTTTCCCTTGGAGTTGCAGGATCATTTCTTTTATACATGGGGAAATATCTGCTCAGATGAAAAGGTGTAGCTTTTCCCAGTTCATCAGCAATCCATTCTGACTCACGTGCCATCTCATTTTCGTCATCATTGCGCCCTGGTATGATAAGGGTGGTAATCTCGAGATGTCGTCCCGATTTTGCTATCTGTTTAAGTGTGTTCTTTACCGGCTCCAGATCAGCTCCTGTAAGTCTTTTATAGAAATCGTTATTAAATGCTTTAAGATCAATGTTAAAAGCATCGATGAACTGTATCAGCTCATTGAGAGGTTCTTTATTAATGTAACCGTTACTGACCATAGCGGTGCATAAGCCTGCTTGCCTGATCAGAAGTGCTGTATCTTTGATAAATTCAAACCAGATCAAAGGTTCGTTGTATGTAAAAGCTAATCCGATATTTTTGTAGGCATGTATTGCCTCTTTCAGAAGCTGATCCGGCTTTATTTCGGCTCTGAAACTTTCCATTTTCTTTTGTGAAATATGCCAGTTCTGGCAGAAATCGCATCTCATGTTGCAACCATATGAGCCAATTGACAGGATATTATTTCCGGGAAAGAAGTGGTAAAGAGGTTTCTTTTCTATAGGGTCAAGGGCATATCCCGATATTACTCCATAAGTAAGCAATTCAATTTTTTCACCTGTGTTTTTTCTAACACCACAGATTCCTGTCTTCCCTTTAGTCAGCTTGCAATAATGCGGGCATAAAAGACATTCAAGCCTGTCATCGATTTTTCTGAAAAGAGAGTCCATTGTTATGATTTCCTGAAAATATATTATTTGAATGCAAAAGTACATTATTAATACTTAATGCTATTTATAGATTGCAGGTTGCAGCTTGTATGATATTAAAACCAAAGAGAGTCATCATTGTTTTTTTATGTAAGTTTGATAAAAATTATTTGGTCATGAAACAATTTTACTATTCTCTGAGGATCTTCAAATCAGGCAGCTGTCTGATTTCCATTCTTTTGCTTATTGCAAGTGCTGAAGCAGGTGCCCAGATAAAAGAACGAAATATACTTGCTGCCGAAGCTAACAATATCAATCTGCCGAACACGCTCATAACTGATGACTCGTGGAACAGACTGCCTGATTACAGTAACCGGTCTTTCTGGGAGAGTGTTCCATCTAATCTTCGGAATGAGTATATCAAACGTGCAGAAGGTTATCTTGACTATAACTGGCCTGTGGTAAAGGCCACCGATTATCTTGAGTTCATAAGGTCAGGTGATCGCAGACAGAGTGCCTATTCTGCCCCCAGCAGGGCACTTAATTCACTCGTTATGGGTGAACTTATTGAAGGCAAAGGCAGGTTTATTGATCAGATTATAAATGCAGTATGGTATTATAGTGAACAGACATGGTGGGGATGGTCAGCACATCTCTATTTCCAGAAAGCACAAGGCGGTTTGCCTGATATAAACGAACCAACAGTCGATCTGGGTGTTGGTGAAATAGCCAGCGACCTTTCATGGACTTTGTATCTGTTTAAAGATGAATTTGATAAAGTCCATCCCCTTATTTCCGGCAGATTAAAACAGGAAATAACCAATAAAGCTTTGAACCCCTATTTTAAAAGAACCGATTTTGGATATATGGGTTTCAGGGGAGGACGCCCAAATAACTGGAATCCGTGGGTTAACTATAATATGCTTAATGTTTTTCTTCTAACTGAAGATGATCCGGGGCGAAAGGTGGCACAGGTACAAAAAATAATTAATTCTCTGGATAAATTTCTTAACGGTTATTATGATGACGGCGGATGTGATGAGGGACCTTCATATTGGGGAGCCGCAGGTGCTTTGTTATATCAGAGTCTTGCAATACTGAAAGATGTTACCGGCGGCAAGTTTGATGTATACGATAACCAGCTTGTTCAGAATATTGGAAAGTACTTTTACAAAGTCAATATTCATGCTCCTTACTTTATTAATTTTGCTGATGCCGATGCCACCACAGGAGGAAATCCGGCATCAGTTTATCTTTATGGGAAAGCAATTGAGGACCCTGTGATGCAACATTTTGGCGCTTATCTTGCACAACTTAACAAATGGGGACAGCATAGTTTTTCAGGCAAAATATGTGATCAGATCAAAAATCTTGTTCTTTTACCTGAAATCACCTCAGCGGAAGCCAATGAAGCCCTGGTCGCTGATTTCTGGTTTCCTGAGACTGAGATTGCCGGTGCCCGTGATAAAGAAGGCAGTTTTATGGGTTTCTTCTTTGCAGCTAAAGGCGGGTTTAACGCAGAAAGCCATAACCACAATGATGCAGGCACCTGTGTTATGTATTACGACGGGAAACCATGTATGATTGACCTCGGACGTGAAACATATACTGCCAAAACATTCAGTTCCAACCGCTATGAGATATGGACTATGCAGTCGCAATATCATAATCTTCCGCTGATCAACGGAACAGGGCAGATGCAGGGTGGTGAGTATAAGGCTCGGAATTCAGTATTTACTGCTAACGAAAGGAAAGCTGTTTTCTCGACTGATATTTCAGGGGCTTACCCCGAAGAAGCCCAGGTAAAAAACTGGATCCGTACTTATAGACTAAACCGGGGTAAGAGCTTTGTAATTACCGATAAGTTTGAGTTAACCACCATTACCAATAAACCCACCAGCTCTTACCTGATGACTTACTGTAAGGTAATTGAGGTAAAACCCGGTTTGCTGAGGTTTGACGGTAACGGATTCAGCCTGAATATGAGTTATGATCCTAAGATAGTAAAACCTGAAATTGAATTCATAGAGGTCACGGACAACTCATTAAAACGATACTGGCCTGATGGCGTTACAAGGATAATGCTTAAGTTTATTAATCCGAAACTTAAGAGCAGTCAGTCAGTGACTTTTACGAAAGCATGAGATACGTAATCCGCACGCCGCTGTCGCGGATTTACCTTCAGTGAGCTCTTCCGCTCCGCGGAATCGGTTAGCGAAGCGTAATCCGTGACCTGATATTATGAAAGTTTATGATTTTATATAATACATATTTCTATGAAAAGGTTTAATTCATTAATTGTATCAGTAATTCTTATTTCGCTGCTTATGCCAGTAGAAAATTTCGCCCAGACTGAAGAAGGATGGCAGGCATCAAAAGAGACTGTTGAGAGACTATCAAAAAATCAACCACAGTTTAATTACTACGAAGAGAAGGTTCCGGACTATATTCTACCTGATCCTCTTATAACAAACAATGGCAAAAAAGTAACATCTCCCCGGCTCTGGAGAAAGGTACGTCGTCAGGAAATCCTTGAACTCTTCAGGGAGTATGTTTACGGCAGAGTGCCTTCAACACCGTATGAAAAATCCTTTACAATTGTAAATGAAGACAGAAATGCAATGGATGGTGCAGCAGCTCTTAAACAAGTCGATATTACAATCGCTGCTGATAATAAATCGCTTGTTATTCATCTTACTCTTTTTGTACCAAATAATGCACAGAAACCTGTACCTCTTTATCTCCTGATAAATAACCGTGATCCTGCTAACACTGATCCGACACGTAAGGAAAAGAGTGAGTTCTGGCCTGCAGAAGAGGTTATTACAAGAGGCTATGGGATAGCGGTTTTTAGTAATGCTGATGTTGATCCCGATAACTTCGATGATTTCAGGAATGGGATTCATGGTGTTCTTGACAGAGGTGAACGTAAGGGGGATGCATGGGGAACCATTGCTGCGTGGGCATGGGGAGCAAGCCGTTGTATGGATTATTTTGAGATCGATAAAGATATAAATCACAAAAAGATTGCTGTGTTAGGCCACTCCCGTGGAGGTAAAACTGCATTATGGGCAGGTGCGGAAGATGAGAGATTCGCACTGGTAATCAGCAACGAATCGGGTTGCGGAGGGGCTGCACTGGCCCGACGACGGTTTGGCGAAACCGTTGCCAGGATAAACTCGTCTTTTCCGCACTGGTTCTGTTCGAATTATAAAAAGTACGGGAATAATGAAGATGCCCTCCCGGTTGATATGCATATGCTTATGACTCTTATAGCTCCACGGGCTGTATATGTTACTTCAGCCAGTGAGGATCTGTGGGCTGATCCACGTGGTTCATATCTGTCACTTTATCATTCAGTTCCGGTATTCCGGCTTTTAAAAACAGGTACCGTTCTCTCAGAAGCAATGCCGCCACTGGATAAACAGATAATAAGCGGCAAAGTGGCCTATCATGTCAGAGAAGGCACTCATAATTTGCTTTTGAAAGACTGGAACTGGTTAATGGATTTTGGTGATATAGTCTTGAAATAGAGTCTCTACAGTTCTTCGCTTTTAATTTCTGTATTGATGTTATGAGCATCCGCAAAGTTTGCGAGCTCATTTTTGATTGGTTCAATCTTGTCTGCCAGGGAAGTTCCAAACCTGAGATAGATCCTCCTGCCTTCCCGGATGAAGAAAACAAGGTTAAGAGGAAACATTTCTATCTTTTCAATTTCGGAAGCTGTGATTTCTTTGACAGGTAGAAGTGAATTTCTCTTCATTCTTATTTTATCCTTATTAATTTCAATAAACCGTGTTGCCTTTCCAAGCCCGGCATTTATCTGGTATAAACTGAAGCCAACAAGGAAAATAATTGTGATCCATAGAGTTGTGTCTGATTTGAGGGATTTGATATTATAAATAAGCCAGAAGATAGCGACTACAATGCATACGATGCCGAATATCAGCTGGAATATTCTTGTCAGTCTGTTACTTTCAACAGGTTCAAGAGAAAAATACTGTTTTTCCATTAAAATACATTTCAGGCAATTTATCAATTTTCAACCAAATTCATATATATAAACTGAAGGTAAAATCATTTAATATTTTTTATAATCTGGAGTTTTAAATTCATTTGGCTGTAAACAAATTATTCATACTTTTATCAATTAATCATTAAAAAATAAATATATATGAAACGCTTATTGATTACTAGTCTTTTGCTGGGCACATTTGCCATTTGTATTGCGCAGCAACAGGAGAGAGCTACACAGCAGAGGCAAAGAACTGAGGACCCAAACAGGATGACACCTGCAATGACTGAGATATGGGAACCCGAAGTTAGAATCATACAGCCAGGTGCTCAGCCGGGCATGCCTCCGTCTGATGCCATAATTCTTTTTGATGGAACTGATGTCAATAAGGAGTGGGTAGACAGCAGAGGAAATCCTACCAAATGGATTGTAAAGGATGGTGAACTGATCTGTGTCAAAGGATCAGGTATTATTAAGACAAAACGACAATTCAATGATTTTCAGTTGCATATAGAGTGGAAGGCTCCTTCCGAAGTCATTGGAGAAGGCCAGGGACGGGGAAACAGTGGTGTATATCTGCAGGAGCTTTATGAGGTGCAGGTTCTTGACAGTTACAACAACAAAACTTATCCTCAAGGGCAGGCCGGCAGTCTATACAAACAGTATGCTCCACTTGTTAATGCATGCAGAAAACCCGGGGAATGGCAAACTTATGACATTATTTACACTGCGCCACGTTTTGCATCCGACAGTACTGTTTATTTCACTCCGCCACGAGTAACCGTACTTCACAACGGTGTATTAATACAGAATAATGTAAGTCTTAGAGGACCAACACTCTATATCGGTATTCCAGAATATTCCGTAAAAAACCATGGACCTCAGTCACTTGTTCTTCAGGATCATGGGAACCCCGTAGCCTACAGAAACATATGGATCAGGGAACTATAGAAACTGGCAACGTATCATCTGTATGATTAATTATTTAGGAATTTCATTTGGAAATTATTATTTTTATAAATCAATTAAATTGTAAATTTTAAAATAACTGACAATGAAAGAGAATTCTAAGAACATTACACGCCGGTCATTTATAGGCAGAACCGGTGCTGTTGCCGCAGGTTTGACTATTCTTCCAAGCTCAGTGATCAGCGGACTTGGTCACAGAGCCCCCAATGACAAACTTAATATAGCTGTTGTCGGAATAGGGGGGATGGGCAATTCAAACCTTAGAGCTGTTGCTCCCACGGAGAATATAGTTGCACTTTGTGACGTTGACTGGGCCTATTCAAAAAAGATCTTCGAAGCATATCCCAATGCAAAACACTACTGGGATTGGCGGAAGATGTATGATGAAATGGGTAAATCGATCGATGCTGTTATTGTTGCCACAGCCGATCATACACACTGTATCATTGCAGCAACTGCCATGACAATGGGTAAGCATGTCTATGTTCAGAAGCCGCTTACTCATTCGGTTTACGAATCAAGGTTGCTAACAAAGCTTGCTGTCAAACACAAAGTTGCAACACAAATGGGCAATCAGGGATCTTCAGGTGAAGGTGTTAATCTGACTGTGGAATGGATACAGAATGGAGAGATTGGTGATATAAGTAAAGTTGAAGCATTTACTGACCGCCCGATATGGCCTCAGGGGTTGAACCGTCCTGCTAAAGGCGAATGGGTGCCTGAGACATTGAACTGGGATCTCTTTATTGGTCCGGCACAGATGCGACCCTATAACAGTATTTACCATCCGTGGAACTGGAGAGGATGGTGGGATTTTGGTACCGGTGCACTTGGTGATATGGCCTGCCATATTCTGCATCCGGTATTCAAAGGTCTTAAACTCCAGTATCCTGTCAAAGCACAGGGAAGCTCAACACTGCTTCTGACCGACTGTGCTCCAAATGCCCAGATGGTTTCAATGATCTTCCCCGAAAGGCCTGTTCCAAGACGTTCTAAAGTTAATTTTCCTGAAGTTGAGGTCACCTGGTATGATGGCGGACTACAGCCTCCCAAACCGGAAGGATGGCCGGCAGGAAAAGATATGAACAACGGCGGAGGAGGTGTGATTTTCCATGGAACAAAAGATAAACTGATATGTGGATGCTATGGCCGTGATCCATGGTTACTTTCAGGCAGGGTTCCCACTGTACCGCAAACAGAACGGAGATTGCCTCCGGAAAAAAGTCATGAAATGGACTGGGTACGCGCATGTAAAGAGAGCCCGGAAAGCAGAGTTATGCCAAAATCAGACTTCTCAGAAGCCGGACCATTCAACGAAATGGTTGTTATGGGAGTACTTGCTGTCAGACTTCAGGGCCTTAATAAAGTGCTCGAGTGGGATGGAGAGAAGATGGAGTTTACTAATATCGGCAATGATGACACAATTAGAATATGCATTGAAGATGCATTCACAATTGAAGACGGGCATCCGACCTTCAATAAGAAGTGGACTGACCGGATGAAAGCAAAAGAATTTGCTGCCGAGATGGTTAAACATACTTATCGCCAGGGCTGGTCATTACCTGACATGCCTGCATAATAAATTAAATTTAAATTAATAAAGTAGTGACGGAACGCATTCCGTCACTACTTTAAACATTAAAATATATTGCTATGAAGCTATTTAACATTCTATTATCATGTATTCTTATTATGGGACTTGTAACATCATGCCGCTCAAAAGGAAAAAAAGCTGAAGCAGAACCAGCTGTCACGGAAGAGGCTGATGGATGGACTGTTCTTTTTGACGGAACCTCAACTGCCGGATGGCGTGGCTACAATCAAACTACTTTTCCCACTGAAGGCTGGGAAGTAGTTGATGGAACACTACATTGTATCGGCACAGGACTCGGTGAAGCCAGTGGTCGTGATATCATTTATGATAAGAAGTTTTCAAATTTCGAACTTTCTCTTGAGTGGAAAATTTCTGAGGGAGGAAACAGCGGAATATTCATTCTTGCACAGGAGATTCCCGATGAACCTATTTACAAATCATCTCCTGAAATGCAGATACTTGATAACGAAAGACACCCTGACGCCCAGCTTGGTGTTGATGGTAACCGGAAGGCCGGTTCACTTTACGACCTCATTCCTGCAGTGCCTCAGAATACTAAACCAGCTGGTGAATGGAATCAGGCTGGTATTCTGTGCTATCAGGGAACGGTGGTTTTCAAATCCAACGGAGTAAACGTTCTTGAATTTCATCTATGGACCGACGACTGGAATAAGATGGTTGAGAATTCAAAATTCAAAGACTGGGAATGGTTTGTTAATCCTGATAGAGAAGGTTATATAGGAATTCAGGACCATGGGAATGATGTGTGGTTCAGGAACATAATGATCAAGGAGATGTAATAATATTCTGATTTAATTTTTTTAGGAGAGCCATGTTGGGTAGAGACAGGTCTGAGACCTGTCTCTACCCAACATGGCTCTACCTATTATTTTTTATGCGTAATTGATTACATGTTTCCTTTTAATCCGATCTCCTCTGCTACCTCCCTCATTCCCATAATACAATCAGTAATAAGATCGTCGAGACTTACACCAAGCATGGCTGCGCCTTTCTCTATCACAGACCTGTCAACTCCAGCGGCAAACCTTTTATCATTCCATTTTTTCTTTACCGACTTTGCTTCCATGTCAAGAACACTTCTTGAAGGCCTTACAAGTGCACTTGTGGCTACTAGCCCGGTAAGTTCATCAACAGCAAAAATAGTCTTTTCAAGAAGAGAGACCGGCTCAACATCAGATGCTAATCCCCAGCCATGACTCAATACTGCCCTTATATATTCTTCAGGCCAACTGTTCTCCCTAAGTATCTTTTCTGTCATCTTACAATGCTGATCAGGGTACATCTCCCAGTCAAGATCGTGTATTAAACCGATAATTCCCCATTTCTCTTCATCCTCGCCGGCTTTCCTGGCCATATACCTCATTACTCCTTCAACTGCCAGAGCATGTTTAAGCAGACTCTCTGACTGGTTGTATTGTCTGAATAGTGTCAGGGCTCGCTCACGTGTTGGACGCTTAGTATCCATAATAAATATTATTAAAGATGTGCCGTAATTTAATAACAGTTAAACCAAAAACTGTTACTGTTTAATCTTTACAAGCGGTATAACCTTTCTGATATATGCTCCACTGATTTTAAGATAGTAAATTCCCTGACTGAGGTGATGGCTATTGATACTTATAGTGTTTTCTCCAGCAATTAATTCTCTTTCATTATCATACAGACATTGACCAGATGTATTTGTGAGGGTTATTCGTACCAGTCCGTTGTAACGTGTGTTAATTACTAATTTAATCTCATCGTTGAAAGGATTCGGAAAGACTTTTGAAAACTCATTAATTGTGGTGTTTTCAATCCTTATAAATGCTGAATCATTAGATACATAATCATCATTGTTTCCATATCCATATACGGAAATATCATATGTACCATAAAGAGAAAGATCAGCTTCTGAGTTAAATGTTACTATAGCAGAATCATTGAAAGGAGTCAATGTATTAGTAAAATATTGTACTTCAGGAGGGTAGCTATTATTAATGGTATATGCAAGAAAAAAACCGTTAATCGTGTCCTTCCCGACATTAAGCACTTTTACCGAAACAGGTTCATAATCGTATTGATCCTTATTTTCCGGGGAAACGATTCTGGCCACCTCAAGATCCTTCTGAATATACCTCACAGAACCGGAGGTGGAAAAGTCAATAAGATCTATCCATGCACCATCTGCTCCCTGCGAAACTGAATTATCCTTCTGATAAGTCCACTCGAGAACATTCAGCCCTGCAGAGACCTCTACTTCCTTCTTCTCCCAGGATATGTCTCCTGACTTTTTTATGATCTCAATACCATTGAGCTTAAACGTGAGATAATCATAATTCAGTTCTGAAGAAACCCTGTAAAAGAATTTCAGTGTATCATCTTCTGAATAAACAGTTCTTATTATTAGTGAAGATTTTGAACTATGAGAAATAGCACCCGAACGAGCTGACTCGATGCCATCAACTGAATTAGTGGCAGTAATGGTCCACGGTACCGGAGAGATATTTATCCATGGGAATATGTTAAAAGAAGATGATTCAAAACTTTCCCTGATCCTGCCAACCCTGAAAGAGAAGTTTTTGTTTACAATATAGGGAGTGCAGTCAAGCACTGATAATACAGAAACAAAATCCCCTGAGATTACGGATTCAGATAATTTCACTGATACAGGTATGCTGGTGACTTCACCAAACTGAAGCACTCCTGACTTGACACTGGGTTCCAGGATCGTCAGGTTTTCATTAGTGCTGGATATATTGATCTGCCCTGTGGTATTACTACTTCCAAAATTTCTTACCTGAAAAATAAGATCGAATGTTTCTCCCGGATCTGCTATACAGTTATTGTTTCCTGTTACAGAATCATCAATAATGCAGGTAATCAGTTCGAGATTGGGTGCATGCAACGGGATATCAATCTTATAGTGTTTTTCTGTTTCATTATCCTTCAGGATCAGATCAATTGTTATTATTCCCATATCAGGCACATCTTCGGCGATTGTCATTCCAAAAACATATGAGAGAAAAATTTCTGAGAGTGCTGGGAGGGTTCCTATCCATAAAACGCTGTTATTAATGGTCACCCATTCTGAATCTGACGAGAGTATAGCATATAAGTTTACAGCATCTGTCATCCCGAGATTATCGATGGTTAAATCTAAATAGAAAGTCTCGCCAAAATCTGCAATTCCGTTGTTATTCCCTGGACTATCGTTAATATCTGAAGATGAAAGATTTATGTACTCCCCACCAATATCAGAAAAGTATATAGTTTTGATAATTGGTACTTTGTTCTGACCTGTAACCACAATCAGGCATGAATCATTTGATAATCCTGGCATTTTAAGTTCCACTGATCCGGACGGACTGACAAATGAGGCATCCCATAATGTATCAAAATGTGAAACAGCAATATATGCAAATGGTTCAAGAGTGAGGGAGAAGGATGTAATACCATTGGGAAGGGTATCAGGCAAAGCAATATTGAATGAATCAGGTCGTCCGATAATTGGAATAATACTTGGATCTCCGAGCAAGGTATAAGTTTCCCAGTAATACTTTTTCCTCGGACTTAAGCTGGAACTTACGGAAAGATTTCCTGCATAATTCACCTGTCCCATCGATACGTACCAGTCTGAAGGCAATTCACCATGCGTATGGAATAATCTGTCATATATTCCAAAACCGGTTTCTGAATACTCCGGAGTGGATGAAGGAACTCCGGTCCCTATAGCCCAGTAAAAATCTTCATCCCAGTATGAGTCGTTTGAACAGCCGATGAAACCTATTGCACCTTTATCAGGCGATACTACCATCTTATTCCCAAATGAACTGGTGTCATTAAACTGGGCAGTGCGACATGCATTGCTTATCACAAAAGGATACATGTTTTGGTTCCCGAAATTGATAATATCAGGGACTTTAATGTCGAGATGTAACCACCCGGCGGCTTCGCCATGTCCGGAATAATTCAGGAATGAGAGGCCGTTCTTTATCAATTTCATTACTGAATCCTTTTTTGTGTATGATTCAGGATAGAAAAAATGGAAATTATCTATTTTATTTTCTGTTGTCAGGTAGTTAGTAATTGCATAATTTACATGTCCGTTCATATAATCAGCATAGTTTGCGTCTTTGCCAGCAGTTATAAGAGCTCTGGAATAGAAACTGTTGGTATCGGCAAACTCAAACTTTTCATACTGAATAATTTTCTGAATCACCGATTTTAATTGTGTTGTGTCAGTAACGGGCAATCTTCCAATGTACATATCCGGAATATAATCTCCAAGACCGTCAAATTCTCCATAATACATGTCAGTAATATTTCCTGTTCCGTAATATGGTACTTTACTTACATCACCTATTATCAATAGATATTCCGGAGCCGGTTCTGTTCCTGCATATGAATTGTATATTTTGTTAAGAGAATCTTTTAATTCAGTGCAGGTACTGCCGGCCAGATCCTCACCTTTAAATAACAGATTAATCCTGTAACCTTTCTGTGTTTTCCATCTGATTAAAGGATCAAGGTGTTTCCTGAAAATAGTATCTGTTAGTATTATCATCTTAACCGGCTGGTCTGAATATCCAGTTATCACATCATCCGGATTATAGTTTAATATTCCTTTGGTGAGTGATTCACTAAACAGTGCGGATTCAGGCCAAGCTGATTTTGTATCAAAATCCGGAGTATGTGAAAATATAATCTCGACTTTCATTGAGGTAATTATTTCGAGGTTATTTAAACGCGGATTGTACCGGACAGGTGATATTACCAGGTTGGCGATCTGTTTGTTTCTGATTTTACCCAGAAGCTCAACCTTTACTGTATCAGAATTTATTGTACTTCTGTTAGCATAGATACCTCTGTCAATTACAAATTCAGGTCTCTGCTTCTGGACCTGCTTAGTTTCCCCTTCCTGTGCCGGAAACAGTAATCCTTTCATTTTCTTACCTGAAGGTGTGATTTTTGATGCTTGTATCTCGGATATTTTTGTACTGAATGTACACCCTTCCGGTATTGAAATAAGCCGGCTGAAAACAGGAAGTTCGGGTTTTCCGGCACTTGTAGTCTGAGAATGGCCGGGGATTGAAACGCGATACCATTGGCCATGATCATTAATGATACTTTCAATGGTAAGTTCAGATATTGAATAGTCGATGACCAGATATTGACCTGCGGTAGTAATATTACTCTTCTGCAAATCACCCTCAAAATGGTATTTATAACTTATCGGTATCTGCCCGCCGGCTGATACTTTAACAAGCAGAAAGACTAATAATATATTAGCTTGTTTATTTTTCCCTAAACGTATCAATGTTAATAAATTAACATCATGACCCAAATTCTGCAGGCAAGTTATTTAAAAAATTTCGATTTATAGAGTCGGGGATATATTAAATTTGACTAACATAACTGGATCGATACTTATAGTTCGGATTTTGTTACATGAATATCCGAATAACAATGTGAATATATTAAAAGATATTATGAAAAGGTCAGTCTCCTTCCTTATTACGATCTTTGTTATGAACACTCTTTTTATGACTTTAAGATGCCAGTTGGCATTTTCCTGAAAATGAAGGAAAAGTTTCTATTACACGAATGGGCTCTTGAAAAGGGATTTAGTTAAATTTGCAATATAATATGATATTTAGCATATTTTAGGATTTATTAACATTCAGCTTTGTTACTGATTTATAAAATGAAACAAATATTTGTATATTGTCACACTCAAAATTTTAAAAAAATGACCGGTTTTCGTTTACCTGGAATAAGAAATCTATTTATCACTTTAATTATTACTGCAATGACTTCAGCGGTTTATTCGCAGGATTTACCAGCAGTTGACAATATCAACACATCTACAGGTATAGTGGAGATGCATTTTATCGGACATGGTTCACTCATGTTTAAGGTGAACAATTACGTTATTCATATCGATCCGGTAAGGAGTATGGGAAATTACGAAAATCTTCCGAAGGCTGATTTGATTCTTGTCACTCATGAGCATGGTGATCATCTTGACGCAGAGCTGATTGCTGATTTGAGAAAGCAATCTACAGTCTTACTTTCTAATCAGAATTCTGCTGCCAGGGTAGAATGGGCACAGGCTGTTAAAACGGGAGACAGGAAAGTTGTAAATGACATTACGGTTGAAGTAGTCCCGGCCTACAATATTGTACATGAACGGGCTAAAGGACAACCGTTTCATCCTAAAGGAGTAGGGAACGGTTATGTGCTCTCAATCGGAGATAAAAGATTTTATATTGCCGGTGATACTGAGAATACACCTGAAATGAAAGCCTTGAAGAACATTGATATCGCTTTTCTGCCGATGAACGTGCCATACACAATGACTCCTGAAATGGTAGCTGACGCAGCAAAAGCTTTTAAACCGCGAATATTATACCCATATCATTACGGCGATACAGATACAAAGAGAATTATTGATCTGCTTAAAGATACAGATATTGAGGTAAGGATAAGAAAGTTAAACTAAACCAATTATTTATGAAAAGTCTAAACAGAAGAGGATTTATTAAGACAGGTATTTCTGGAGCTGCGGGAATGGCTTTTACACCTGCCATTGTATCAGCTGCCCCATCAAACCAGGAAAGAAATATTATTTACAGGACTCTGGGAAAAACAGGGCTTAAAGTGCCAGTTATCGGCTTTGGTGTCATGAGGGCCGACAATGCAAGCCTTTGTAAGGCAGCTTACGAAAACGGAATAAAGCTGTTTGATACAGCTAACGGATACCAGAATGGAAATAATGAAACAATGCTCGGGAATCTCTTTAAAAATTACCCCAGAAATTCATTCTTTCTTGCCACAAAAGTTAAACCTGCCGGAGTTGACAGGGAAGGTAAACCATCATCACAGACCACTGCTGAAGATTTTCTTTCAAAATTTAATACCAGCCTCTCCAGACTTCAAATGGATTATGTCGATATTCTCTATATTCATGATATCAGTAATCCCGAATTGTTTGAATACAAGCCTATTATCAATACCGTAAACAAGCTTAAGAAGGATGGTAAAGCAAGATTTATCGGATTCTCAACTCATAGAAATGAACCTCTGGTTATTGATGCAGCTGCTTCAATAAATACATTTGATGTAATACTAACATCATACAACTTCAGACAAGCTTATATTACGGAAATGAATAATGCAATTAAGAAAGCAACCACAGCAGGAATAGGTATTGTTACTATGAAACCAATGGCAGGAGGAAAATCAACAAATGCATCAGCAGCGTTGAAATGGGCTTTAGCCAATACTGATGTTACTACTGCAATACCAGGTATGACAGCTTTCGATCATCTTGATGTTAATCTGAAAGTGCTGAGTGATCTTAATATGACTGAAGAGGAAAAGAATGATATTATGATTGCCAGTGCTGATCCCGGACTCTATTGCGTCGGTTGCAACCAGTGCACAGCCGTGTGCAGGAAGAATCTGCCGGTACCCGATCTGATGAGAGCGTATATGTATGCCTATGGTTATTCAAATTATGCAATGGCCCGTGAACTGCTTGCTGAACTTGGTATAAACAACAACCCGTGTAAAGACTGCAGTACATGCTCTGTTGAATGCTCACGGAATTTTAAGGTCAGAGAAAAGATTACTGATATTTCCAGGCTTGTTAATGTCCCTGAAGAGTTTCTGGCATAAGAATAATCTACTAATCTGTTAAAGTTGAAATGAAAATAAAAATTCTTTTTTTTCTTATACTTACTTTATTGTCTTTCTCTTCCTATTCACAGGATGTAATTCTCCCTGATCTTTCGGGTTATAAGAAAGTAACTGATTACCCTGTATATGTTCCGGAAAACCTGTGGGATTTTATCGATGGAGCAGCAGATAACTATCTTGCCTATGGATTCGTTGATTTACATGTCGCCGAGTATAAAAGAGGTAAAAATGTGATCAAACTCGAAATTTACAGGCACAGCGATAACACCGTGACATTCGGCATTTATTCATCGGAACGCTCACCTACGTTCAAATTTATGGACCTTGGTGCTCAGGGATACAATGTTGATGGCGCAATAAATTTTTTCAAGGGTAATTACTATGTGAAGATCAGGACATATTCAAAAAAACCTAAAACACTTCAGGCTGCAGAAACGTTAGCGTACAAGGTAACCGGCTTGCTTGAAGGCAGCACTCAAATGCCTGCTATACTAATACAGTTTCCTCCGGAAGGTAAAAAGTCAAATGGAGAGACTTTTATTAACGAGAGTGTGCTCGGCCATAACTTTCTCAATAAAGCTTTTAAAGCAGTTTATGAGGTTGGTCCGGATAATTTTTCAATTTTTATTATGCAGGGCAGCTCTCCGGCCGAAAGCCGTAAAACTGTTGAAACTTATCTGGCAACCGCAGGCATTGATCTTATTGATCAGGGAAACGGGAAATATGTTTTTGCAGATGGATATAACGGAACAATATTCCTTGCATGGAAAGATGAAAAGATCGTCTTAATATCAGGACTCGCAAAGGACCAGACTGCGATTGCAGATCAATATATGTCTGGTATTCTCAGGTAAATATTTTCAATGATTGATGCCGGCTCTTTTGCCCGGATGTGAAGTTACCATCACACTCTTTCAGATTGATATCTGATGTGTATGAACATTACAGGTCTATTAACTCAGACACAATATGTTTCAACTGATTATAAGAAGTTACAACCTTCAGGTCGGGATTATCATCAATAACGTTCTGGGGAGGCTTATATAACATTCCGGTTTCTGCTTTTCGCAGCATTGTTATGTCATTGTAAGAATCACCAATGGCAATAACCTGATAATTAAGACTCTGAAATGCCTCAACAACTTTCATCTTGGCTTCTGATTGCCTGAGATGAAAATCTATTATGTTGCCATCTTTGTCGATTGAGAGATGGTGACAGAACAGGAATGGCCATCCCATCTTTTCGAGCAAGGGATCTGCAAATTCCCTGAAAGTGTCTGAGACAACAATCAACTGAACCCGTTTATGAAGCCAGTTTATGAAATCCATTGCACCCGGCATTAGTTCAAGCAGAGAGATTACCTTTTGAATATCATTAATTGTAATTCCATGCTGATGAAGAATCTCCAGTCTCCGTTTCATTAATGCATTGTAATCATTAATGTCCCGGGTCGTAAGTTTCAACTCATCAATCCCTGTCCATCTTGCTACATTGATCCAGACTTCCGGTACCAGTACTCCTTCAAGGTCACAACATACTATATACATACATCAAATTTATTGTTTATAATACCTTAGGATAAAACTTTTAAATATATCATAATTATTGTCCATCGGCAGGAAATTTTCAGTTTTGTTTTCAATTTCACTTAACGATGGCGGAAAATGTGGTTTAAAATTCAGGAGCCGCTCTATCTCATTCTGAAATTTTGCAGGATGGGCTGTTTCAAGCGATATACAAAGCATATTCTCTCCAACTTTAGCTCTGTCGTGTTTCAGATATGTTTGTAATCCTTTCCATGCCACTGCTCCGTGAGGTTCCAGCAGCAATCCGTAATGTTTGTAACAATCCCTGATTGTTTCCATGGTTTCATTATCCGAAACTCTCACAGCAAAAAGGTCTTCACGCATTTTTTCAAGGTCGGGGGCTTTAATAATCACCCCTTTCTCGTCCATTATTCCTCCGTATAGTGCTACTATTCTGGCCATATTACCGGGATGTCCGACATTCATTGCACTTGATATACAGTTTATTGAGGGGATGATTGTCACATAATTTCCTGTCTTAAGATAAACGGGAACCTCATCATTTTCGTTGGTTGAAACTATGAATTTCTTAACAGGCAGACTCATCTCCCTGGCAATAATACCTCCCATAAGGTTTCCAAAGTTGCCTGAGGGGACACTGAAGATAACAGTATCGTCTGTTTTTCCTGAAAGTCTGGACCAGGCATAGAAATAATACACAGTTTGAGGAAGAAGCCTGCCAATGTTGATCGAATTTGCAGATGAAAGAGGTATATGCGAAAGTGAAGGATCAACAAAAGCGCTTTTGACAAGCTTCTGACAATCATCAAACTTGCCGTTGATAGCAATAATCAGGACATTATCATTAAGAGTTGTCATCTGTTTCCGTTGCAGGACAGTGATTTCATTTGCGGGGAACAGGATAATTACCCTGATATTCTTAAGCCCGTAAAAAGCATTCGCAACAGCACTGCCGGTATCACCTGATGTTGCTGTCAGGATTGTAAGATAACGCTCTTCAAGTGATAAGAAATGCTGCATCAGTCTTCCCATCATACGGGCAGCAAAATCTTTGAACGAGGCCGTAGGCCCCTGATCCAGTCGCATAACATATATGCGATCATAAACATTTTCGAGAGGAATATCAAAATTATAAGCATTGCGGCAGAGTGATAAAAGACTATCATCCTCTATATCATTCCCGGTAAACCTGCGTAAAATCCTAAATGCAATTTCATAGTAATCCAGCGCCGGGTACGTTTCAATCTCCTCCTCTGAGATTACAGGAATTGAAAGAGGCATATAGAGACCGCCATCCGTAGCCAGTCCTTGAAGGAGAGCTTCCCTGAAGGTCACTTCAGGCGCCTTTAGGTTTGTAGAATAGTATAAGTTTTTACTGTACAATGTATCGACTGGTTTATACATTTACCACTCTCATTAAATCCGCGAATACACCCGCAGCTGTTACATCAGCACCAGCTCCATAACCCTTGATCACCATCGGTAATTCCCGGTAACGTTCAGTTGTAAGCATAATAATGTTATTACTTCCTTCGAGGTCAAATGCAGGATGACTTGAATCAACTGTGATTAGCTCAACTTTTGCTTTATCCTCTTCCATAGTGGCAAAAAATCTCCATTTCCTGTTCTGTGATATAAGTTTCCTTCGTCGTAGTTCAAATTCTTCATCAAGTTCTTTGACTTTTGCAAAAAAATTATCGATATCTCCTTCAAAACAATCATCCGGAATAAACCTGTGCACGTGGATATCTTCTTTCTCAATCGAATATCCGGCTTCGCGGGATAGAATAAGCATCTTTCTGACTACATCTGTCCCATTGAGATCAATGCGTGGATCAGGTTCCGAATAGCCTTGTTCCCTGGCAATCCTGATTGCCTCACTCAGAGGTAATTCAGGACTGATATTATTAAAAATAAAATTTAAAGTTCCTGAAAGAACAGCTTCAATTTTTATTACTTTATCACCACTCAGGATAAGGTCGCTGATAGTTTTTATTATAGGCAATCCGGCACCCACTGTAGTCTCATACATGAAATGTACGCCTTTATCGTTTGCAATAGATTTAAGTTTCTGATAATAATTATATTCAGAGGAGCATGCGATTTTATTTGCGCTCACTACCGAAGCGTAATGAGTCAGAATCTCTTCATACGAAGATGCCACCTGCGTATTTGCAGTACAATCGATAAAGACGGAATTCCTGAGGTTGAGTTTTATCATCTGACGGATAAATGCGGAAATATCAGCTCTTATTCCATTAGACTCCAGTTTGTCATAATAATTATCTGGAGTTAACACATTTTCACCCACAAACATTTTCCTTGAATTAGTAATACCAACAAGATTTATTTTAAGACTATGCTCCGACATAAGAAGCTCCTGTTGTTTCTGAAGTTGTGTCATGAGGCTTTTTCCTACAAATCCGGTGCCTGCAATAAAAAGATTCATCTCTTTGATCCGTGACAGGAAAAATCCATCATGGATAACATTAAGTGCCTTTTTGAGGTACTCATTCCTGATAACTACGGAAATATTTAATTCTGAAGAACCCTGGGCTGTAGCTATCACATTTATCCCGTTCCTCCCCAGTGATCTGAAAAGTGTTGCTGAAATACCGGGTGTATTCCTCATCTTTTCTCCAACTATGGCTATTATTGAGAGATCTTTTTCAATAAGGACCTTAAGTTCATTATTGAACCTGATTTCCCGTTCAAATTCCTGGTTGATAGCTTCTGATGCCGCATGAGTATCAGGGGGATTTATGGCAAATGTTATTGAATATTCAGAAGAAGCCTGTGTAATCAGTATTATATTTACATTCCTCCTGGCCAGCGCTCCAAACAACCGCATCGATGTCCCTGTTACTCCCACCATAGCAGTGCCCTGTAAAGTAATCAGATCGATATTATCGATTGACGAAATACCTTTGATGGGACTCTGACTGCTGTCAGATGTTTTGCTACTTATAATAGTCCCTTTTAAATCAGGATTAAGTGAATTAAGAACCAGGATTGGGACCTGTTTCTTATATACCGGCCTGAGTGTAGGAGTATATATCACTTTTGCCCCGAAATGTGAGAGTTCAATAGCTTCCGAATATGTAAGACTTTCTATGGCATATGCTTTCTCAACTTTTTTTGGATCAGCAGTCATAAAGCCATCTACATCGGTCCATATCTCAAGTAATTCAGCATTGATGGCTGCTGCAATTATTGCAGCTGTGTAGTCAGAACCTCCTCTTCCTAACGTTGTGGTCTCATTATTTACAGTACTTGCAATAAAACCAGGTACAATAACAAGCCTTTCCTCGCCGGTGATGAACTCCCTTATTGTAACATTTGACTGGTCGAAATTGACATTTGCATTACCGAAGTTATCATCAGTTTTGATGAAACTGCGTGAATCGATATATAAGCTTTCGTCAAATAAATTACTGATAATACTTGATGAAAGTATCTCTCCATAGCTTAAAACCTGATCAAGTGCGCGTCTGCTCAATTCTCGAAGCAGATAAATACCGTTAAGGGTCTCAGCGAGCTCGTTGAAAAGGATGTCAATTCCTGAAAAGACAAATTCCTTTTTTTTATTTTCAATTATATCTCCGGCGATTTCTTTGTGTTGTGAAATGAGGTCATTCAAAAGGAATTTATAACTGTTATTTCGTTGTGCAGCTAACTGACTTATTTGTTTAAGCTGATCGGTGACCCCGAAAAAGGCAGAAATAACCACAACGCACGGTACAGTCTGTGATTCAATTATTTTTCTGATACCTCTTATACGTTCGGGCGTTCCTACTGATGAGCCACCAAATTTCAGGACCTTCATCGACCATAAAAATTAATGATGCATATTGTATCCCAATATTGTGAATTATGGAAATGTAAAAATAGCAGAAAACAGGTTATTAGCTAATATATTTCGATCTTATTGCTGATCTTATAGTTTCATCCCCGGGACACCTTGTCGAGTCGTTTTATTATCGAGAAGATGAATGCGGCAGATGCAAGGCAGCAAACGATAAATATCAGCCAGAGTTGCCACAAGTCTATCTTACCCCAGAAAGTACTTCCCACAAACAGGAGTTTGTTACCAACAGCAGTAGCAAGGAGCCATCCTCCCTGCATAAGACCCTGGAAGCGTTTAGGGGCAACCCTGGATACAAAAGAGAGTCCCATCGGACTTAAGAACAATTCAGCAACAGTAAGTATGAGGTATGACGACATGAGCCAGTATGGCACAACCCGGGATGAGTCAGGTACGGGATTAAACTTAACTACTCCTGCTTCATCAATGACCCTTAGTTCATGTGGAGAAATGAGATTTACTGAAGCTATTAGAATTACCAGAAAGCCAAGTGATGCAATAACCATACCCATACCTATCTTTCTTGGGGTTGTTGGTTCTTTGCCTCTCTTATTCAGCCATGAGAAGAATCCCATAACAAGGAAGGTAAGCACAACTATATATAGTGGATTAAATGACTGGAAAATCTCTGGAGCTATCGGATTTTCACTGGTAGCTCTGTTATAGAAAATATAACTTGCCAGTCCGCCTACCACCAGGAGTACTGCTCCGATGAGTCTGGTCCTGAGAGTCTTGTTTTTTCCCAGGACGATAAATATACCTGATATGAATGCGATAACTGAGAGTATATTTTCAAGAGTGAAGAACATATAGGTAAATGGTGCTACTGTTTTTACTGTGTAGTCACGCGCAAAGAAGGTGAGGGTCAGACCATTCTGGTGGAACGACATCCAGAAAAACACTACCACGAAAAAAACAAGTACAAGCGCCGAAGTACGCGGTTTTTCATCCTTAGTTGAAATTATTATTATCCATGTTACAAATGCTGCGAATACTCCGAATGCTGCTCCTGTGGCAAAATCTCTTAGCAGTCCGATAAGAAATGCCACAACAACTCCGGCAACTAATGCTATAGGAATTGCCCAGGGTTTTTCAACTACTGAGATGGTCTTTTCAGTTGTCACTTTTTCTTTACTAGGCAAGTGCTTTATGAATAATATGTACACAAGAAACGACAAAATCATGGCACCGGCCGCGATTCCAAAGGCATAATTGTATCCTTTGGAAAATACATCGAGATATGTCTGGGCAAAAGCAGGCAGGTCCGTTACACTGCCATCAATGGTTACCTGGTTAGCAAGTGTCTGTAGCTGACCCGGATCAAGAAGTGTTCCATCAAGATACTGGTGACATATTGCCGGCAGGCTTCCATCATGCAGAAATCCGTTTGTTTTGAGCCACCAGTTCCTGATTCCTGTTGCAGCAAAGGGTGCGAAAAATGCACCCACATTAATACCCATATAAAATAGCATGTATGCTGAATCCCTGAATTTGGAGTACTTTTCATTATCGTACATCTGTCCGACAACAGCCTGGAGATTCCCCTTAAACAGCCCGTTACCGAAAGCTATAACAAAAAGACCAATTATTGTATATGTTAACTCCAGTTTTGGAACCGCCATAATAACATAACCTGCAAACATAATGATCTGGCCGAATACTATTACGGTCTTGTATTTCCTTGTAGCATCAGCGATTATGCCGCCAACAAGGGCAAGAGCGTAAATAAAAAAATAGAACCAGCTGTAGATACCTCCGGCAGTATCTTCTGAAAGTCCATACCTTGCCTGGAGAAATAATGCCAGGATCGCCATCATAGTATAGAATCCGAACCTTTCACCCATGTTAGTAAAAAAGGCAACAAGCAGTCCCTTAGGATGATTCTTAAGCATGACCTGTTGTTTTATAGTTAATAATTATTTTGAGCATCAGGTTTACAGTAAATATGGTCTGGTTGTCTGTGGTAACCTGTATTAATAATCAGCTATTTAAAACGGAACAAATATATTAATCTTTTTGATAGTAAAAATTGATTTCAGTGTCTTTGCCCATAATTAAATTTAACCACAACAGTGAAATCTCTATCTCAATTTTACGATATGACCGCTGATTATTATTACCTATTTTGTAATTTTATTGAGTCTTAAAATCACCGATAATACAAATAACCAATAACGAATAACTAATAACAAACACCCAAAATGAAAATATTCCGGTCCGAACAGATAAGAGAAATAGATACATTTACTATTAAGAATGAACCCGTTGCTTCTGTCGACTTGATGGAAAGAGCTGCGGCTCAGCTGTTTAAGTGGTATATTAAAAAAAATGACAGATCAAAACGTGTTATGATCTTTGCCGGTCCCGGAAATAACGGTGGGGATGGACTTGCCTTAGCAAGAATGTTATCTGCAAACAGGTATGAAACTGAAGTTTACTATGTTTATTTCACCGATAAAACAACAGCCGACTGGCAGGTTAACCGCTCCAGGCTGGAAAAAGAGACAAATGTCAGGTTTAACGTTCTTGACAGTATTGATAAATTTCCGCTGGTTTGTACGGATGATATCGTTATCGATGCAATCTTGGGATCCGGTCTTACCCGTCCGGCTGAGTATTTAGCTGAGGAAGTGATAAAAAATATTAACATGATGGATACGACAGTTATATCTATAGACGTACCTTCAGGTCTGTTCGGAGAGGATAACAGTACAAACATCCGCGAAAACATAATAATGGCCGATTATACGCTTAGCTTTCAGTTTCCAAAGCTTTCTTTTATGTTTCCTGAAAATGAACGCTATACCGGTATATGGGAGGTTCTGCCAATAGGACTTAGCCTACAGGCGATTCAAAATATTCATTCTCCGTTTTTATTTATGGAAAACGAGGATGTTTTACCTCTGTTGAAAAATAGAAACCGGTTTGATCATAAAGGAAATTTCGGGCATGGGCTTCTTGTGGCCGGATCTTTCGGGAAAATAGGAGCAGCCATTCTGGGAGCCAGAGCTGCTCTGAAAACAGGACTGGGACTGATTACATGTCACATCCCTTCCTGTGGTAATACGATTATCCAGACTGCAATCCCCGAAGCAATGCTGAATACAGATATTTCTGAGAAATATATATCGGATATTCCTGATGTTGAGATATATGATGCAATTGGTCTTGGTCCCGGTATCGGAATTGAGGGCATTACACAGAAGGCGGTCTACAATCTTATCTGCAAATACAGGAAGCCCATGGTAATCGATGCTGATGGACTGAATATTCTCGGGTTAAACAAAGCGTGGCTTAAAATACTTAACGATAATGTCATTCTTACACCCCATCCGAAAGAATTCGAAAGAATTGCTGGCAAGACCGACAACGGGTATGCCCGACTTAGAAGACAAATTGAATTTTCAGAAAAATATAAATGTGTTGTTGTCCTTAAAGGAGCCAATACGGCAGTTTCAACACCTGATGGAAAAGTCTTTTTTAACAGCACGGGAAATCCCGGGATGGCTACAGCGGGAAGCGGAGATGTGCTGACCGGAATAATATTGTCTTTGCTTACACAGGGTTATACACCTGAAAATGCTGCTATGACAGGAGTATTCCTTCATGGACTTGCGGGTGATATTGCCGCACAAAATACAGGTTTAGAATCAGTTATTGCCACAGAGATTATAAATAATATAGGTAATGCTTTCCTTAATATAAGAGCCTTTGAAAAAAACGTTACCAACCAGGTTTAGGAGGCGGAAAATAAAATGCATGTAAGCAGAGTTGTTATAATAACCAAATAAAAGTGACAGATCATGAAATCTCTCATCAGAATTTTCCTGTTTTTAACGCTGATTCAATTATCATTTTCATGTGTTCCAAAAAAGAATCTTACTGAACCAAAAACTGTTATCATGCCCCTGTCGGAGAAGACAAGCCTCAGAGAGGGCAGTCTTGTTTATGGTCTGCCACTGACAGTTGTTGATGTTTTTGTTGAGGTGGAAAGGATTATTGAGAGGCCCGGCCCGTATGCCCGCTTTGCCGGTGAAATGCTCGGACTTACTGATGTGATAACACAAGAGGGAGAGTACTGGTCAATCCTGGGAATTACTTTAAGGACACATGAAGAGCTTGATCCTTCTGAATTTTATGTTATTGAAACCAATACTCTGTTCGAAACAAATACACTTTCACTCAAAAAGGCCGGATTGATACTTGACCTGAATCCACAGTTATTTAATATATGCAGTATTCAGGAAGGTATGATTAAAGGGAAGGAAGCTGATCTGGAATCATTGAGGATTTCAGACCTTGGTGCTGATGAATACTATCTATCTGAAAGCGATACTGCTTACAAGCTTGTTACTTATGATACTGAATTCGTAAGGATACCATATCTTATTGAGAAGAAACAGATGCTCTCAATGGATCAGCTTGCTGAAAGAGCAGCAATAAGACTTATGGAGATGAGGGACGGGAAGCACCTGATTCTTACAGGTGAGGCTAATGTTTTTCCTCAAAGCGAGGCTTCAATTAAAGAAATGAACCGTCTTGAAACTGAATACACAGAGCTGTTTACAGGAAAAATATGGAAGGAAACAAAAACATTTACATATCAGTTAATTCCCCGCAGTGAAATGATCGGTACGCAGGTTACTCTTTTTAAGTTTTCCGAAATGACAGGTCCGGAATCAGCTGCTGAAAAAACAGAAACACCGGTAATAATTGAATTTGTGCCGGAATTAAAGACAAAAGACCTTGCGTTAATTAAAAGAGAACCATCAGATCCGGCGGCTCCAGAATATGATAAGCTTTTTTACCGGGTACCAGATGTTGTTAACATGAAAATATCGTACGGGGATGAGATCCTAAACAGTTCCAGAAGAATGATTTACCAGTTTGGTGAAGTGGTACAGCTACCAGCGAATTATATTATCGGTAAGTAGAATTGCTAATTAGAGCTACTTTTTTATATGTTTAGTCACATATGTTGGGTACTGGGTGCTGGGTGCTGGGTACTGGGTGCTGGGACTTTAAAAAACTTTGCATCCAGCAACCAGCACCAAAAACTACTGTATTTTTCCCTTAAAGCTCTTCTGATAATCCTCCCACTTCTGAGTCTCATAGGCCTTGTCGGCAAAAAAACTAAGCAGTACTTCCATCTCTTTCGGCTGTCTGAATCCCGGAACCGGAGATACTGCAAGCTGGCTGCCCCTTTGTGTCAGAAATACAACGGTAGGATAGGATAGTTGTCCCTGAAGCAGTGCAACTGCAAGCTGATGAGCCCTTCCGGCTTTACCATCGTTTGTAAATGTCTGACCAAGAAAATTAATAGTTTCCTTACCTTCCGCATTAAACTTAACAGGATAAAACCTGTTGTTAAGAATATCGGCTATCACTGAATGTGAAAAAGTCTCCTGGTCCATCTTCTTACACCATCCGCACCAGTCTGTATAGGTATCAACAAAAACCGGACGAGGCGATTGTTTCAGAAGCTTTTCAACTTCCTGAATAGAATACCATTTTACATCTGATTTCTGTGAGAAGGAAGCTGCTGTTATGAAGGCAAACATTGCCAGTAAGAGTAACTTTTTCATTTGAGTTGTAATGTTTATTAAATTAACTTACATGCAAAATATTAAAAATTTTCGTTCTAAATAATCCGCTTGATCCTGCTTATATGTTAAGAACAACATTATAGAAAATTAGTTCAATATTGCAGAATTAATAAGGAATATCATAAAATTTATTTTTTACATTTACCGGTCTTAAAAAGTAAATCAATTTAAATATGGAAGTTAATATAAAGACATTGCGCGAATCAACTGCTCTCAGATGGTTTGTTCTGGTTTTACTTAGTGCACTGATGTTTTCCACTTACTGGTTCCAGGATTTCTTTTCCGGACTAAAAGGACTGATGGAATCGGAATTAGGTTTTACAAGCGAGGAATTCGGAAGGCTTATTGGTCTAACAACTATTGCCAATATGTTTGGTATGATAATAGTTGGTGGGATAATACTTGATAAGTGGGGGATACGATTAGCCGGACTTGTTTTCGGAGGGCTGGCTGCTGTAGGTGGAGCCATTGCTGCTATGGCTGCTGCAGGAATATTTGGGCAGGAGCATAGTACTATGCTGACCATGATGATAATTGGAAGAATAATGTTCGGCTCAGGTCTTGAAATAACTTGTGTTGTGGCTACAAAAGCGATTGTTAAATGGTTTAAAGGTTACGAATTGGCTCTGGCAATGGCCATTAGCATAGGTTTCGGTCGACTAGGTTCTGCTTTGGGTATTGCTGTTTCACCAGATATAGCTAATGGACATGTTTCGCCAGCTGTTACTTTTGCTGCTACTTTGATAGGACTGGCCTTGATCCTGTTCCTGATCTATACTTTCTTTGATATAAAGCTTGATAGAAGTAGAGCCGGATTGGTAGTGGAGAGTACCGAAGAAGAGGAATTCAAGTTTTCTGACCTTGTTAAATTAGCTACTAATCCGTCTTTTATTTACATTGCTTTACTTTGTGTCTCATTTTATGCCGCTGTTTTCCCATTCATCCAGTATGCTCCTGATATGCTGGTAAATAAGTTTGGTTTCAGTTATATCCTTCCGGATAGTCCTGACAGTAATATAATTCTCTTTGGGAGCAAGGCGATTGGCAATTCCAGCGTATTTATTGCATTATTTGTTTTCGGTTTAGCGTTCTCTCTTATACCTTCAAATATCAGATCCCGGGCAAATAAAAACATTTCTATGTTATTAATATTTACATCTTTTCTGGTGTTCGTATTCTTACTGAAGGATACGTTTAAACTATGGTTTTCCAATGGACCAAAAACCTCATCTCTTATTCCATTGGGAACAATTCTGTTTACTCCTATTTTTGGTAATTTCGTTGATAAAAAAGGGTATGGTGCTTCAATAATGATTCTGGGATCGTTTCTATTGATATTTGCTCATATCGCTTTGTCACTTTTTAATGTTAAAATTCTTGCGTATATGGGTCTGTTAAGTCTTGGGATAGCATTTTCGCTGGTTCCGGCCGCCATGTGGCCGTCTGTTGCAAAAATTGTTCCTGAAAATCGTCTTGGAACTGCTTATTCTTCTATGTTTACCGTTCAGAACTGGGGGCTCGGTCTCTTTTTCTGGGGTATTGGTGCTGTTCTGGATCTTGCAAACAGAAAGGACCTGACAGCGATCAGAGCTGGCGAAATGAATTATGACTACACAATTCCAATTTTTATTCTTGTATTATGTGGTGCAATATCTATTTTTCTTGCATATAAATTAAAGCAGGCAGATAAAAAACAGGGCTACGGATTGGAACTCCCGTCAGGTCAGAAACCCTGATCAACTTTTTAAGCCTAATACATAATAGAATCAAACTAATCTGAAATATAAATACACAAATCATATACCTCAAACCTCATATCTCATACCAGCTTTTTATGCCATTTTGATAAGTATCGTTTTGATAGTATCGGTGACATCCTCTTCTTCATCGACACATCTCTCCAGGATTTCGAGTATCTTGTTCTTTTTCAGAAGTTCCACTGGATCCTTCTCATTTTCAAATAGTTCGGCTAAAGCAATGTAATACGACTCGTCTGTCATATGTTCAATATTTTTTACTTTGTCACAGGCTTTCGTAATTTCCTTTTTGTTTGCTGCTGCGTCGTTCAGACAATGTATGCATGTTTCAATCTCTTTTGCCGCCGAATAAATCATCACACCCATCTCTTTGAAAACAGGCAGAAGGTTTACTGGCTTATAAAGAACTATTCTGCGGCTTACTCCATCAATTGAATCCAAAACATCATCAATATTGGCAAAAAGTTCATGAATATCTTCCCTGTCGAATGGTGTAATAAATGATTTATTCAGTTGCACGTAAGCTTTGTCAGTAATTTCATCACCGATATGCTCAAGATCCTTGATCACTTTGTGCAATCTTTCGTGTTCGGCAGGATTGCTGGTCGACAACAATTCTTTGAGTCGGTCAGCGGCTTTGACAAGGTTTTTTGCATCTTCCTCAAAGAGAGGGTAGAAAGAATGATCTTTCGGTACAAAAAATTTAAGTAGTTTATCAATATTCATGATCCTGTTTTTTCAAATCAGCTTAAATCAATCCATTTAAAGAAATAAAACATTAATGAGCCTATAATTGCAGAGACCGGTATTGTAAGTATCCAAGCCCAGAATATTTTTCGCGTAACACCCCATTTCACCGCCGATACACCTTTGCGTGCACCAACACCTATTATGGCGCCGGTTATTGTATGTGTTGTGCTTACCGGAATACCGAAATGTGTTGCACCGAAAAGTGTAATTGCACCGGCGGTTTCTGCACAGAAACCTTCAAAAGGTTTTAATTTGGTTATCCTTTGGCCCATTGTTTTAACAATCCGCCAGCCTCCGAAAAGAGTACCAAGAGCAATGGCAGAATGACATGACAAAACTATCCATAAATCAATTTTGTCATTTTTAGTAGCAAATCCTGTTACTATAAGTGCAACCCAGATAATTCCCATTGATTTTTGGGCATCGTTACCTCCATGTCCAAGACTAAAAGCTGCTGCCGAGAGTAACTGGAACCGTCTGAAATGTTTATCCACACCTGAAGGTGAATGATTTCTGGCTAAATAAAGTACAACCGCAGAAATAATAAAAGAGATTACCATACCCAGTAAGGGCGCAATCACTATAAAGATTACAATCTTAAAGACGCCTCCGACAACAACCGATCCGGGACCCGAACTGGCAATTGCAGCACCAACAAGACCTCCGACAAGAGTGTGAGACGAACTGGAAGGCAATCCCCACCACCAGGTAAGTAAATTCCATGTTATTGCAGCAATGAGAGCAGCAGCTATAACTGTAAGATTAATAACATCCGGTTCTACCACTCCTTTCCCGATAGTTGTTGCCACACTGAGCGGAAAAACCAGAAACGCTATAAAATTGAATGTAGCTGCAAATCCGACTGCCGATAAAGGAGATAAGACTTTTGTTGACACAACAGTAGCTATGGAATTAGCCGAATCGTGAAATCCGTTAATAAAATCAAATATCAGAACTAGCGCAATAATAACATGAAGGAAGGTCATTTTGTTAATTGAAGTGTCGTTTGATGGATTTCACAGGAAAAACGGAAAAAATATACAAGTTATTCAACCTCAGATGTTTTATATAACTCTTGTTCTGATTTTGGTGCACCAAAAATAATAATATGCGAATAAAATACAAAATGATTCGATATTAAGTTTTTCAATATTTGGTGATCCTGCAAAGATGAAAGATTATTACTGATGTTTTCATATATTTATTATTTTTTATATCGGCAAAATGTATTATTTTTAATAATTATTCACTAATTTATTTTAAACATCTGATATGAGCGACATTAGAAAACTTGAACCTGAACCTCTCTGGAGTTATTTCCACGAAATAACGCAAATCCCCCATCCATCAAAGAAGGAAAAGAAGCTTGTTGAGTATATGGTAGAATTTGGCAGGAAAAACAACCTTGAAACAACAGTTGATAATACTGGTAATGTGATTATGCGAAAGCCGGCTACAAAAGATATGGAGAATCGTAAAGGTGTAATAATCCAGACTCATCTTGATATGGTTCCCCAGAAAAACAGCGATAAACAACATGATTTCGAGAAAGATCCCATTGAAACCATTACAGATGGTGATTGGGTAAAGGCAAATGGAACAACTCTCGGTTCAGATAATGGCATAGGAGTCGCAGCTGCAATGACAGTTTTGGCTTCAAAGAATATTGTTCATGGTCCTGTTGAAGCTCTCTTTACAATTGACGAAGAAACAGGTATGACAGGAGCTTTTGGTCTTCAAAAGGGACTACTTGGAGGAGATATTCTTATGAATCTTGATTCGGAAGATGAGGGAGAATTATATGTAGGTTGTGCCGGAGGTATTGACGTAAGTATTAAGAAGGAATATGCCGAAGAGAAATCATCAAATGGGATGACAGCATTTAAAATTGTTGCTAAAGGTCTTAAAGGAGGTCATTCGGGTGTTGATATTGCTCTTGGGAGAGCAAATTCAAACAAGATAATGGTAAGATTCCTGATGCAGGCTGAATCTGATTTTGGCATCAGGCTCGCTGAAGTTGCCGGCGGAGATCTCCGGAATGCTATTCCCCGTGAGTCTTATTCAATCGTTCTGGTACCAGGGATAAAAGTATCGGAATTCGAGAAGTTTGTTAAGGAATATGAAAAGATATATAAAACAGAATTCTCTGATACAGAACCAGATTTATCCTTTACTGCTGAGAAAGTGGACATCCCTGCCGGAATCATGAATCAGGGTGATCAGTACCGAATTATCAGGGCTTTATTTGCCTGTCCCAATGGTGTTCAGCGTATGAGCCAGACAATGAAAGGGCTTGTTGAAACCTCCAATAACCTGGCAATTGTGAAATGCACGGGTGGAAAATTTGAAGCCCATAACCTTACACGCAGTTCGGTAGATTCAGCAAAAGCGGCTACTGCATGGAAAATTACCGCAGTATTTCATCTTATTAACGCAGAAGTTACACTTTCTGGTAGTTATCCTGGATGGAAGCCAAATATGAATTCTCCGATACTCAAAACAATGAGTGATGTGTACAAAAAAATGTACAATAAGACTCCTGAGATTAAAGCAATACATGCAGGACTGGAATGCGGAATCATAGGAGGTGTCTATCCGAATCTTGATATGATCTCATTCGGACCAACAATCAGGTTTCCTCATTCACCTGATGAAAAGGTACATATACCATCTGTTAAGAAGTTTTTTGACTTTCTGTGTGAGACACTGAAACAGGTACCGGTAAAATAAGACTGATGACTGATGACTAATGACTGATGACTGAGGGCTATTCCACCTTTATCTCCACCAGAACATCGTCCTTCATTACATTTGAGTTGGACTTTGCAGAGACTTTTAGAACTTGTCCGTTTACAGGTGACTGCAACTCATTCTGCATTTTCATTGCTTCGAGGATAACCAGTGGTTCACCCCTGAGTACATTGGATCCTTCCCGCACAAGAACATCAATTATTTTTCCCGGCATAGGGGCCTTAACCATCTCTTTTTCAACCTTGCCTTTTTTCGAACCCAGGACCTTCATCCTCTGAAGAGAAAAAGGTGTCTCAATAGTAAATGTGTAACCTATATCATTAAAAAGTATTTCATATTTATTTTGCCGCGAACGTACAATTTCAACGGGGTATTTCCGGTTTTTCCATAATATGTAAGTACCGAATTTTTCATCATTCTTTAATCTTACTTCATAGTTCCTTTTGCCAATCCTGATCGTTTGTTTAAGAGGCAGGGAAAAACAGAATCTTCTGTTTTCAGATGAAAGAGCATATAACTTCTTAATACTTATTTTCTCGTTTGTCATTGACGGCCGGGGAATTTAAAATTGATTGATTCTTTTATTCAGTAACCATGGGCTCATTTCTTTTCCGTTCTCGAAATCGACATTTATACTGTTATCCTCCAGGTTCTCTTCGATAAAGAGTTTTGTAGCCAGCCATGCGGCAAGCATCTCTTCATATTCACTGTTGTAGAAAAACTGGTCAAGGTCTTTTTCGATGAAGGTAGTAGTAAAATCGCCATTCAGGAATTTAGGATGCCGCATGAGCATCCGGAAAAACGGAAGTGTTGTTTTTGTACCTTTTATCCATACTTTATCCAGAGCCATTTTGCAGTTTTTGACAGCATCTTTGCGGCTGTTACCTGAAATAATCAGTTTAGCGATCATTGAATCAAAATTTGCTGCAATAACTGAACCTGCTTTAATACCTGTATCGATCCGGATATTAGGACCGGAAGGCAGACTGAGGCTTTCAATTTTACCCGGATCAGGGGCAAAACCTGATTGAACATCTTCGGCATTTATCCTGCATTCGATAGCCCACCCGTTAAGCTTTATATCCTCCTGCCTGAACTTAATAGCCTCTCCGTTGGCAATACGAATCTGTTGTTCAATCAGATCAATTCCCGTTATGATCTCCGTAACCGGATGTTCAACCTGAATCCTCGTATTCATCTCCATGAAATAGAAATTTTTGTCGGAATCAAGCAGAAATTCAACTGTTCCTGCTGACTCATAGTTAACTGCTTTTGCCATCTGAACTGCAGTCCGGCCCATTTCATCCCTTAGTTCTTCATTTAAGGCACATGACGGAGCTTCCTCGAGGAGTTTCTGATGTTTCCTCTGTATGGAACACTCCCTTTCTCCAAGATGGATAATATTACCCCTGGAGTCTCCAAGTATTTGAAATTCAATATGTTTAGGATTCTCAATATATTTTTCAATGAATACAGAAGGATCGTTAAATGCTTTTTCTGCCTCTTTGCTGGCGATGATGAATAATTTTTCCATCTCTTCAGCTTTCCTTACAATTCTCATTCCTCTTCCGCCACCGCCGGAAGCAGCTTTAATAATAACAGGGTAGCCTATTTTACCTGCAATAGTAACTGCTTCCTCCTCGTTCCCTATGTTTCCTTCGCTGCCCATTGCCATTGGAATATTTCCTGAAAGAGCTATCCTGCGGGCGATTGTCTTATTACCCATTTTATATAATGCATCGGGGGACGGGCCAATGAAGATTATTTTGTTATCAGTACATTTCTGGGCAAAATAAGCATTTTCAGCAAGGAATCCGTATCCGGGATGAACAGCATTACATTCTGTCTCAAGTGCAATCCCGATAAGTTTTTCAATGTCGAGAAACACCGGAATTTCTGATTCAGCTTCGGTATTATCATAGATTTTATCAGCAGATGAAAGATACATTGCATCAGGTTCAACAGAAGTTCTTACCGCAACTGTTTCGATCTTCATCCTGCTTGCGGTCTTCATTATCCTTATGGCTATCTCACCACGGTTTGCGATCAGTATACGATTGATTTTCATATTTTTATTGCTCTATCGGTGTGAGACGGCCATATAGGCCGTCTTTACACTTTTATCTTATCTACTTATTTCTCTTCTCTCTATCCCTGCGCCCTGTGCCCTGTGCCTTGCCATTGTAGAGACGGATCTCAGATCCGTCTCTACAATGGCATATTACCATGTTTCCTCGCAGGTACCTTTACCCATTTATTGCTGAGAGCTGCAAAGGCTGATATTATTTTTTTTCTTGTAACCGCAGGATCAATAACTTCATCGATATAACCACTTTCATCTGCAACAAAGGGATTTGCAAGCTTATCACGGTATTTTTTAACTAGTTCTTTCTTTAGTTCAGCGGGATTTTTTGATTTGGCCAACTCTCTCCTGTAAAGTACGGCTACTGCACCATCAGGTCCCATAACTGCTATTTCGGCTGTAGGCCATGCATAATTAAAATCTCCGCCCAGGTTTTTACTATTCATTACAATAAATGCACCTCCGTACGCTTTCCTGAGAATAACGGTAATTTTCGGGACAGTAGCCTCACTGTATGCAAAAAGCATTTTAGCTCCATGCCTTATTATTCCTCCATGCTCCTGGTCGACACCCGGAAGAAAGCCCGGTACATCTTCGAGTGTAAGTATCGGGATATTAAAAGCATCGCAGAATCTTATAAACCTGGCTCCTTTTGTTGATGAATCAATATCTAGTACTCCTGCAAGGACCTTGGGCTGATTTGCCACTACACCGATAGTTTTGCCTTTCAATCGGGCAAAACCTATTACCAGGCTGGGAGCAAACAGTTCTGATATTTCAAAAAAACTGTTTTTATCAACTATCTGGTGTATTACATCCTTCACATCGTAACCCTTGTTCGGATCATCAGGAACAATGTCCCTTAGCTTTTTATTTATGTCAGGCACAGAACCGTCATCAGCAACAACCGGTGGGTTTTCAACATTATTTGAAGGCAGATAGGAAAGGAACTTTTTAAGCGCAAGGATGGTATTTTCCTCATCATCATAAATCATATGAGCAACGCCGCTTTTAAGTGCATGTACTTCTGCACCACCAAGCTGTTCAAATGTAACATCTTCGTTCAATACTTCTTTAACAACATTTGGCCCGGTCACGAACATATAGCTGGTATGGTTTGTCATAAAGACAAAATCTGTAAGAGCAGGAGAATAAACAGCTCCTCCGGCAGCAGGTCCCATTATGACCGAGATCTGCGGAATTATTCCTGACGAATGAATAATGTTATGAAATATTGCTGCATAACCGCTGAGACTGGCGACACCTTCCTGTATACGGGCGCCTCCTGAATCAATAAGTCCGATAATAGGGGATCCCATCTTGAGAGCCATCTCCTGGATCTTAGCAATTTTCTTTGCATGGACAATACCCAGGGAACCACCCATAATCGTAAAATCCTGTGCATAAGAAAATACCAGACGCCCGTTAACCTTGCCATGACCAACTATTACTCCATCGCCATATGATTTTTCAACTCTTCCAAATTCGACCGGCTGGTCTGCAGGTGTTACAAAAGCATCTATTACCTCAAAAGTACCCGGATCAAAAAGAAGACTTACTCTTTCCCATGCAGTAAGCTTGCCTTTGGAATGTTGTTTTACAGCCTGTTTTGGACTATATTGTTTTTTCAGTTCCTCCTGTCTGTTGAGGAAAGCTTTGTAAGATTTACCCGATAAATCCATACCCAAATTCTAATTATTTAAATATCAGGATAAAATGGCCCTTTGCAACAGTTTTTGCGAGCATATCCTGTTATTTTAACGGGTTCAAAAATAGTCAATATCCGGGTAATTCCAAACAAAGTTTCGACCGTAAATTATTTGATCGATATAAACGATTGAAATTAATTTAATTAAAGTATTTTATTTTTCGACCGCAGTATTTATTTTTGTTGAAAATACGAGATTAATGCATTAGCTTTAGGTTTCTGAATTCTAGTGTTTTATCAGCATTAATTCAGGGGAGATATAAATAACTATTTTAAATAAATAATGTCAAAAGTCACGAAAAACTATATCATATTAAATTTATTCATATATTCGCATCAATTATAGATATTTAAAACCTCTTTAACCTAAAATTAATCATCTATGAAAAAAATTCTAAGTTTTTTTGCACTGTTACTGATAACAGGGTCACTTGTTATGGCACAGACAGTGCAGATTAAGGGTACCGTGACCAGCGCTGAGGATGGTCTTGGAATACCCGGTGTAACAGTCAGTGTGAAAGGCACTACAGTTGGTGTAATAACTGATTCTAACGGCCAATTCACACTGAATGTCCCCCAGGGTTCTAAAACCCTTGTATTTTCTTACGTAGGTATGAAAACGATGGAGGTTGATATTACAGGCAGGACAGTAGTAGATGTTATAATGGAATCTGATGTTCTTGCCGTGGGGGAAGTTATTGTTACAGGCTACGCTACAAGGAGTAAAAATGAACTTACCGGTTCCACGGTTCAGATCTCCGGAGATGTCCTGAGAAATGTGCCTGTAGTCACTATGACCCAGGCTTTGCAGGGGAAGGTTGCTGGTGTCACAATCTCAGCCTCCTCCGGTACTCCAGGATCAATACAGGATATTCGTATAAGGGGCGTCGGCTCGATAACCGGAAGCAACGATCCTCTTATCATTATTGATGGAGCACCAGTTGTAAACAATAACTTTACCGGGTCTACCGCAATGAGTTCCCTTAGTGCTCTGGCTGCAATTAACAGTAATGATATAGAAAGCATTACTGTTTTGAAAGATGCTTCAGCGACAGCTGCATATGGTTCAAGGGGTTCTAATGGTGTTATTGTCATCGCAACCAAAAAGGGCAAACAAGGTAAGACCAACTTTGACTTTACTGCATCCACCGGTTTTCAGAATAATGCAGTTAAAGGACGCACACCTCTTACCGGGGTACAAAGGCGTGAGCTATTGCTGGAGGCTATCTATAACACATACGGAGAAGCCAATGGTTTTACCGAGGATGAAGCATATGACTTTATGGTTGACAACAACCTTGATTATGGCGACCTCTCGGGTTGGGATGGAACTGAAGGCAACTGGGGAGACGCGATAACAAACAAAAATGCTCCGGTTACCAATATCAGTCTGTCAGCTACCGGCGGAGATAATATTTCAAGCTTTTATGCTTCACTGGGATTTAATAAAACTGAAGCAACTGTTATTGTCAGCGATCTTAAAAGGCTGACCGGAACTCTTAACTATACCAGGAAACTTGCGAATACGATCAAGTTTTCGGTAAATATGAATGCGTCAAATACATTTCAGAATGCTTACCTCGAACAATCTTCCTATTTCGCAAATCCCAATCTTACCAAGTACTTTATGAGCCCATGGTTAAATCCTTATAACGAGGATGGCACACACAACATTGATCTGGCTACATCATTGTTCAACCCGCTTTATTTAGGAGAGCATGACATAAATACAAATGATTTAACACGTGCTCTTACAAGTTCATATGTGGAATGGGAGATTATTAAAAATCTCAAATTCAGGACTTTTATAAGCCTGGACTATAACATTGCAAATTTCAAATCTTACAGGAACAGGGTACACGGTGATTCAAAAGATGAGAATGGTAGTTCTTCAGCATCTACTGGTAGAAACTTTAACACAGTAACCCAGAACTCATTGGACTATAATATTACCTTCAGTGGCCACAATGTTGCACTGAAAGCTCTCGTGGAATATCAGAAGAATAAATATCATTTCCTCTCTGGTTATGGTGAGAACTTTCCGACAGACGGACTGACAAATATTGCAAGTGCAGGGGCAAACTTTGATGCCAGTTCATCTTATACTGACTGGAGTAACCTCTCCTACCTTGGAATGTTGAATTACAATTTTAAAAATAGGTATATCGCTGACTTTACCTTCAGAAGAGAGGGTTCGTCTCGTTTTGCACCTGATTTGAAATTTGGTAATTTCTGGTCAACAGGAGTTGCCTGGAACATAAATGAGGAATCATTCCTCAAGATTATACAGTTTATAAGTAACTTAAGACTGAGAGCCTCCTACGGTCTCAGTGGAAGTACTGGCATCGGTATTAATGAATACCAAGCATTGTTAGGTTATGATGCAGATTATGCAAATCAGGGGGCTATTTATCCGGCACAGTTAGGTAATAACGACCTCACTTGGGAAAAGAACCATACTCTTGATGTTGGTACAGACTTCGGAATCTATGATGAAAGAATAACAGGTTCATTTGCTTATTTTTACAAGAAAACCTTTGATCTTTTACAAAGTGTGCCTATTACAAGAACTTCAGGGTATTCAGACATAGTTCAGAATATTGGGACTGTTGTTAACCAGGGCTGGGAAGTTGTCCTGGATGTCGCAATTATCAGGAAAACAGATTTAAATTGGAGTGTTTCAGCCAACCTGGCAACAGTACAGAATGAAGTTACAGCACTCGCACAAGATGCCGCAGGTGAAAACATCGATATTACCTCCAATCAGAGAAAGGTAGCGGTTGGCCAGCCAATTTATGCATGGTACACCAGAAAATATGCAGGTGTTGATCCTGCTACCGGCGTACCCCAATGGTATCTTAACAGTATAGATGGAGAAGTTACCACTAACTATTATGACTCGGACCTGACACTCGACTTCCAGGGTGAAAGCGCTCTTCCGACATTTTCCGGTGGATTTGCAACACACGCCGATTTTAAAGGAATATTCTTTGACGCTAACTTCTTTTATGCAGGCGGACATAAGGTCTTTGAAGACTGGTCATTCTATACACACCATTCCGGCATATATACTTTACTATATTACAACGGAGTTGAAGAAATGATGGATAGATGGCAGGAACCTGGTGACGAAACTGATGTACCAAAGGTATTATATAGCGGTACTGCAAACAATGCATCAAGACCATCATCAAGGTTCCTGTATGAAGGAGATTATATCAGGTTAAAAGATATAGTTATTGGTTATTCATTGCCGGTTTCTCTGGAAAGAAAGATTGGTTTTACTGATATCAGGATCTTTGCCCAGGGAACTAATCTATTGACCTGGGTGAAAGATGACCGGCTTAAGTACGACCCGGAAGTCAGAGCTGATGGTTATACAAGACTTACCACACCACCAGTTAAATCAATCATATTTGGTTTAAACTTAAAATTCTAAAGATATGAGAAATACTATAATAATATTCGCAATTGCATTAACAGGTGTCTTATTCTCATGCACTGAAGATGCATTGGAACCCACATTAGCGCAGTCTAAAGCTTTTGAAACCAGTATTAAGACCACAGAAGACCTTCAAGGTCTCTTGAATGGGGCTTATAACAGACTGACCTCTTCCAGCTACTACGGACGTGATTTTATTATTTACGGTGAAGTAAGATCAGACAATACCTTCTCAAATGGTAATTCAGGCAGGTTTGTTACTATAGCTGCTATGGATATTGGTAATAATGAAGCCTATACAACCAATACCTGGTCACAGATGTATGCTGTAATTGCCTCTGCAAACATTATTATCGGAGCAGAAAACATTACAGGCGATCAGGATGAAATAGATCATATCAAAGGACAGGCATATGCTATACGCGCACTGGCACATTTTGACCTCTTGAAACTATTTGGTCAGCAACACGTTATAGGTGGTGATCCAACATTGGGAGTTCCATTCGTTACTGAATATATACCCAATATCGCAGATTTCAGTACTAACAACCTTCTACCTGCCCGAAATACAGTTTCAGAAGTAAAAGGTTTTGTTTATGACGACCTTACCACAGCATTCTCCCTGATGTCAGAATCGTTGAATGATGCTTCTGCACAGTCCTTAACAACCTTCGCCGTGAATGCCATACAGGCAAGGATCGCAGTATATTTCGGAGACTGGGCAACGGCTAAAACCGCTTGTGAGGCTGTGATAAATTCGGGCAATTATGATATAATTCCTGCTACTTCCTTTGCTACTATATGGAATACCGACAGCCCTGTGAATTCTGTCTTTGAGCTGGCATTCAGCGGCACGGATAATGCAAACATAAACGGATTGCAATATATATACAGGGGCAGATCTTATGGAGATATTGAGGTTCTTGATACTCTTGCTAATTTGTTTGAGGCAAACGATGTCAGGGGATTTGTTGATGGAATGTTCGGCTTTGAAGGTGCCAAGCTGCGAAACATGGGAAAGTATCCTTCGATCGATTATTCTGATGATGTATTTATCATAAGATACGAAGAGGTTATTCTTAATTATGCCGAAGCATTGTATGAACTTAGTGATGCCAATGCTCTTACATATCTGAACATGATACCGGCAGAAAGAAATGCTACTCCCTATACCGGAATCAGTAAAGACAGTATTCTTCTTGAAAGAAGAAAAGAACTTTGTTTCGAGGGTTTCAGGTTTGATGACCTTGCACGCACCGGAAGTGACATTCCGCTTGTAAGCCCCTTCCAGCAGACTCATGGCGGACCAACATATGGCAGTTATAAATATGCATTCCCTATCCCGCGGGTTGAACTTAATGCTAACTCAAACATGGTTCAGAATTTTGGATACAGCACAACTAAGTGATTCTATGACCTTATAAAGAAAAGGCTGCTCGTTAGAGTCAGCCTTTTTTTATTCCGGTTTATATAGTCCCGTAGCTCTGTTTCCAGTGCATTTTACACAAGTTTGTTTATGATCTTTTGCATATCCCCATACTGCTCCTCCATACTCTCAACAAGCTTAAGCTGTGCTTTTGCTCTCTGCAGGTTGTGATGCTCGTGGTGTATCTTGAAATAATTATCACCATCGATATAATCGGTCAGAAACCTGAGAGCAATAGTATAGGTAATCAATCTTGGGGCAAATGCAAGATACTCTTTTTCAACATCATTCAGAGTATTACTCGTTTCGGAAAGATAGCCTTTCGAATATGCTTCAAACAATTTAATATCCATCTTCACCTTCGAAAGCTCCTTCTCATCTTCTGCAGCTATATTTGCAGCAGTCCTGATGGCATCACCAAAATCATAATGCACGTAACCGGGCATCACAGTATCAAGGTCAATTACACAGAGGGCCTTGTCATTTTCATCAAGCAGAATATTATTAAACTTGGTGTCATTATGCGTTATCCTCAGTGGTATTTTGCCCTCCCTGCCAAGCCTTAGAATGATCTTCATCTCCCCGGCCCTCTGAAGAACAAAATCTGTTTCTGCAGCCGCTTTTTCAGCTCTCTTTACCGGGTTATCCTTTATTGTTGTGTTAAATGTTTCCAGACGTTTTTCAATATCATGAAAAAATGGGATTGTCTCATGTAACGGATCTCCCGGCAGATCTGCAAGCATTGCCTGGAAGCGACCGATAGCCTTACCTCCCTCATATGCTTTATCCGGATTGTCAACAATATTATATGAGCGGTGGTTGGATATGAATATGTACATCCTCCAGTAATGGCCATCCTTGTCAACAATCCAGCTTTTGCCTTCCCGGGAAGGTATAAGTGTAAGACATTCTCTTTTTACATCTGAACCGGGTATTGCCCTCAGTTTTTTGTTTAAATGACAGGTAACCCTTCCGATATTCTCCTGAAGCTCAGGTATCTTTTTGAATATCTTATTATTAAGACGCTGGAGTATATAATCATCTTTATCCGGTTCGGCTGTTTTAATACGGAATGTATCATGGATATGTCCATTACCGAAAGGCCCGCCTGTAAGAAAAGTACCTTCTGTAACAAAATACTCAAATATCTCTTTGAGATTATCTTTCATTTTATTTCCCTGCCTTGTATCCTATAAATGCATAATACATAATGATAAGGTAAGAGGGCACGCAAATCCAGTAGGCTGTTTGTGTTGAAAAGATAACTGCCAGTTTTCCGTACCCGAGAGGTAACAAAGCACCACCGGCAATAGCCATTATCAGCATTGCAGATCCGGTTTTGGTAAATCTTCCCAGTCCTGTAATTGCCAGAGGCCACATTGCAGGCCATACAAGGGCGTTTGCAAGCCCGAGTAATGCAACAAATAGTACGGTAATTGGTAATACAAGTTCGAGTGGTTTTAAAGTAACAAGATCAATAAAAGGCATCCTGAAAACAAGGTGTGCCGGAGTGAGAATAGCTCCAAGAGAGAAAATGACACCAAAAATAGTACATATCTTCAGTGCATTACCCTGACTTATATATTTTGGAATAAAGATTATCCCCATAAGGTAACCGAAGATCATTGCGAGCAGCGTCAGGGAGGTGTAATATTTTGCTGAATCCATGGCAATATTCAGTGACTGACCATATCTTATGATGGTGTCGCCTGCAATAACTTCAACTCCGACATAAAAAAAGAGGGCTACAACACCGAGAAGCAGATGAGGAAACTGCCAGATGCTGGTTTTATTAAGGTTTGCTACTCCTATTGCTTCATCTTCGGCATCAGTATCAACCTCAGGCAGATGGGCAAACCTCAGTAAAAGACCCAGAAGAACAAGGACCACAGCCATAACAATATAAGGCATAATAACCCTCTGAGCCATTTCATCAAGAATCACGGCACGGCTAATAGCATCAACAGCACTGGCCAGCCTTTCATCAAGGATATGTGAATCTTTGAGAATAATGCTTGCAAGAATAATAGGAGCTATCGCACCTGCAAATTTATTTGCTATTCCCATTATGCTTATTCTCTTTGCGGCACTTTCGCGCGGACCTATTATCGTTATATACGGATTTGAAGCAGTCTGGAGCAGTGCCAGCCCCGTACCTTCAATAAATAATCCTGTAAGAAACAGAGCGTAATTTCTTGCCATCGCTGCCGGAATGAAAATCAGGGATCCGACTGCCATAACCCATAATCCTAACGACATTCCGTTTTTAAATCCAGTTATTTTAAGCACTGCCGACGAGGGCAGGGCCATAACAAAGTATGAGATGTAAAAAGCAAATGTTACAAAATAGGCCTGAAAATCGTTTAGTCCACAGGCAGTCCTGAGAAAAGGGATAAGAATCCCATTAAGCCATGTAACAAAACCGAAAATAAAAAAGAACAAACCAATAATGGTAATAGAAAAAACGTAGTCTTTTCTGCTGATGCCGTTTGAAGAAGTGCTGCTGGTCATAACCTTAAATTTTTGCTATTTGTTTAATTGTGAAGGACTCAAATCTAATCTTTTTCTCTATTGCAAACAAAAAAAAGATAAATTTGTTTTTTTAGTTCAAAAGTTATAGAACTAAAATGGTTTTTTTGATTAAATTTGTTAATAACTAAAAAAACCTGCAGGGATCATGTCAGTCAAGGAGAAAAGGATAAGGGAGACAATTGAAGAAAGCGGAAAGGTGTATGAAAAATTTGGTCTGACACCAATGCAGGGAAGGATTGTGGCATATTTTACAATGAGTGATCCTCCTGAAAAGACTTTTGATGAACTGGTAAAATATTTTAATGCCAGCAAAAGCTCTGTCAGCAATTCGCTTAATTATCTTCTGCAGAACAAAATTATCGACTACAAAACAATTGCCTCGGACCGCAAAAGGTATTTCTTTATAACTGATGCATTTTTTAAAATCTACTTCAAAAAGATCCTTGAAAACGTTAAGGAGCTTAAGGAACATGCTTACAGAACAGTTTCCATGCGTACTCCTGAATACCCTGTTGTGAACGAGAAAATCCTGAAATGGATCGAAAATGCAAATGTTTTTCAGGAGTCTCTGGAAAACATATTGTCGTCATTTAAAGATGAAAGGATTTAGCCCTCCTGGTTACTCTTTGATTTTACACCCAGGTAGCCTCCGTGGTGCCGTTTTGCATATTCTTCAGTTGTGAAACCTATTTTCTCAATCATTACTGCTACCAGTGCGTCGCCTATTACTGTAAAAACTGTAGTGGAGGTTGTTGGGGTCAGACCAAGGGGACAAACTTCGGCGGGAGCACCTGTAAATATTACACAATCTGCTTTCCGTGCAAGAGGGCTTTCCGGATTCCCTGTAATCACTATCACCGGTACTGGTGGATATAAATTGTTTTTCAGATCCATTAATTCAAATATCTCTCTTGTCTTTCCCGAATTTGAAATTGCAAGAAGAACATCATTCTCCTGCAGGATTCCGAGGTCACCATGCTGTGCTTCGCTAGGGTGAAGAAAAATAGCCGGAGTACCGGTTGAACTGAATGTAGTGGCAATATTATGAGCTATCTGACCTGCTTTGCCCATACCGCTTGTAATTAGCTTTCCTTTCATTTCATGGACATGCCTGTGAATGATTGTAACAGCTTTTTCAAAATTATCATTTACCGGGATATTCTTTATTGATGAAGCTTCATATTCGAATATCTTCTTTATCTTTTCCTTCATATTTACCATTTGGAAAATAAATTTCAAATGTATAAAAAAACAGCCTGATTATAATCAAAATTATCATTTGTTGCCTTTCTCAATCAGTATTATTAAAGTTATTTTATTTTTGTACATCATCATCAACATCAGATGTTCAGGTTTGCTACTGCTATAGGGACTGATATAGGCCAGCTATCAATAAAGATAGCTATTGTGAATATGAGTGGTAAAATTCTTGCTCATGATTCATATCCGCTTGACCGGTATCAGACTAAGGATTACCTTATTTCGCGACTTACTGAGGCTATCCGTGAGATCAGGCAGAAAGTTGCATCAGAAGGAATAAATCCGATATCTGTCGGAATTGCAGCCAAGGGATTCATCGATCACAACTCAGGAATAATCCTTGGACCTGATCAGGGGATAAAAGGCTGGACTAATGTTCCGCTGGCTAAACTGGTAAGCAAGGAGATAGGTCTCCCTGTTTTCGTGGGTAATGATGCAAATCTGATGACAATTGCAGAACACCGGTTCGGTGCAGCCCGCGGATATAACAATGTTGTTTTTGTTGCTCTTCGTACGGGTATTGGTGGCGGAATAATAATTAACGGAAAACTTTACCGGGGAGTTAACAATGCCGGCGGAGAAATAGGACAGATGATAATTGAATTTTCAAATGGATTGAGTGATAAGGGCATTAGGGGCTCATATGAACATTTTGCCTCAGCATATGCACTTGTAAGGAGGTATTATGAAGAAACAGGAACCGGTCATGATGATTCAGGGCAAAAGCTGACATGCAAGCAGATTTTTGAACTGAGCTACCGGAACATTCCGGCAGCGGTTAAGGTAGTTGATGAAAATGCTGCGATGGTCGGAATAGGCCTTGCTAACCTCATTACAATATTTGCTCCCGAGATGATAGTGATAGGAGGAGGTATGTCGGAAGCAGATGATAGCTATTTAAAAAAAATAGTTGAGAGTGCATTTGCCAATTCCCTCGAAAACTGCCGCAAAGAAGTGAAGATAGAAAGAGCCTATCTTGGTTCAAGAGCATCGTTGCTCGGTAGTGGCTATTACAGCCTGATACGGCTTGCAGGCAGAAGTATTTAATCTGAACTAACAATATTTTGAATATTAACTGACAATAAATGAAAAGCAATACAGTATCTGTCACCAACGAGTCACCTTCACGAAGCTCACAACCTTATGTAGTAGCAGCAGCTTTCTTGTCACTTCTGGCAATTGTAGGATTTGCCCTTTATGGATTACCTTTCTTTTATGACTTCTTTATCAAGGATTTCGGATGGTCACGTGCAGTTGTGACTTCAGGCAATGCACTGGGTAAACTACTTGTTGCACCATTGTTCGGGTTTATCGCGGGCTGGATCATCGACCGTTATGGTCCCAGAAGGATGATGATGGCAGGAGCTTTAATGGCAGGAAGTGCCCTGATAGGCCTGAGTCTGATGAACTCACTCGGGATGTTCTATCTTTTTTATGTGCTCAATGCCATGGGGTATGTATTTGGTGGTCCCCTGCCATGCCAGGTTCTAATCTCCCGCTGGTTTACAAAAAACAGAGGTAAAGCAATGGGAATAGCCTATCTGGGTATCGGAACAGGAGGTGCCCTGGTGCCATTAATTGCCGCTGGTCTGGAGAAAAATATCGGATGGCATCTGGCACTTACTTCTCTCGGTGTACTTATCATTCTGATCGCTTTCCCACTTGCATTTTTTATCAAAGAACCTCCGGTGAAGAAGATTGTAGTAAAGAAGGCTGAAGCAAGCGTTCCAATAAAGACGATACTCACTAATCGCAATTTTTATCTTCTGGCATTTGGAAGTATGTGCTCAATTGGTGCAGTAGGAGGTGTTAACCAGCACCTTAAACTATATCTTCGTGACCTCAGTTTTACACAATCACAGGCTGCACATGTCCTTTCACTGGTACTCTTGTCAAGTCTTGCGGGAAGAGTCCTGATGGGAATGCTCGCTGATATTATAAGAAGAAAATATGTTATGATCCTTATTTACCTGATTGTAGGCGGATCAATCCCATTGTTGCTGATACCTGATTTCCCGGGGAAGGTATATATTTTTGCAGCTATTTTTGGCATAGGCCTGGGCGGTGATTATATGATTATACCATTGATAGCAGGTGACCTTTTTGGTGTCAGAACACTGGGTCGTGTAATGGGTATTATCCTTGTAGCTGATGGCCTGGCTGAATCAATCATGCCGATGCTGGTAGGTACAATATACGATGCGGCCGGGAATTATACCATCGGATTTACAATGCTTATATGTCTTGCCCTTGCAGGGGCTCTGATAGTATCTTTTCTTCCTAAAGGCAACAAAAACTCTATGCCGGAAACCTGAATCTGCCATTTTTAAGCAGTTCGTTTTTCTGAATCCTGAAATAAATAGTAAGAGCAGCCGGATTTCATCAATACAAGCAGGTCTTTAATCAAAATCCATTCCTGAAAAATTTTTACTGTAGAATATATTTTCAGGCATACCTAAAGGTCTGAGTTTGATTTTCTTGTGAAGTATTCATACACTGGAAAACTTCTGATTTTATCAGGTTCTTAATAAAAATCTACCGCTTTTTGACGAAAAGAATGTTAGTGTTTATTAATCATTCACCCAAGTAGGTTTTCGTATGATATGTTTTGACAAACAAGCGTGAAGAAAGTCTCATTTCTCCTGTAATTGGACTTTGGGCCCTTGACTCTTATTCTTCTAAACCATAATTTTATTTTGTTCTAAATCATAAGAAATGATGGAAGATCTTTTATTGGTGAATAAAACCACTTCGTTGAATGAGTTACATGTTAATACAATCCACGAACAAAATACCTTAAATAGAACCACAATCAATCCGATTTTAGAGGCACTGATTGCAGAAGGTGGTGAAGAATTTTTCAATTATCTGAAATGGCTTGGGCTTTCAGGTGAGCCGGACCTTCTGATATTGTCTTCAAAACACCACTATTATTATGATCATAACGATCTGAGAGGTGTAAGGATTTTAATAAACCTGAAGAAACTTAATTATATAAAACATCTTGACAGTTTTTTACATGTTGTTTTCAGAATGCTTCCTCCACAGGCCAAATTTATTGGATGTTTTGCTGGTTGCCAGTCTTCGGAAGCTAAAGGATTTCCATTTTATCAGACTTCAAATATTCTTACTCGTTTAATTAATTTCCTTGATTCCAAGACAGACCGGCGTTTACAGAAAGACGGAGTATCAAAAATCCTTGAAAGGCACGGTTTCAAAGTTCTTGATATGACAGCAATTAATGGCGATGTCTATTTCAGCACACAGAGCAGTAAGATATAAGTAATATAGCATCGTACAATCCTGTAACATAATATTTTCATAATTGCGAATAAATTGGTCCGGCATAACGTAAAGAACTATAACGGCATCTATTACTATAAAATAAAATTGCCTTAACGGAAAAAATAATCTAATTTGCTTAAAGATATACCGGAATTTCAACCTGATTATTAAATGCCGTTAAATGCTTGTACATACAATCATCAAACAATACCCAACTTCATTAAATTCTAATTATGAATATGAAAAGAAATCTATTATCTGGAATTTTTATCCTTACTATTGTTTTTGGAGTTAATAATGCAGATAACGAATTCCCGTCGTCAGATCAGGAATCCGGTTCAATTACTGTTAAGAAATGCCAGGATTTCAGGATTACCGGTGACGAAAGTTCTGATACATGGAAAAGTACGGAATGGGTAACCCTGGCTCAGCAAGGTTCAATTATCAATGCATACTCCACTAAAGTCAAAGTACTCTATTCCGAAACAGGGATCTATTTTCTTTTTCACTGTGGAGATGAAAAGCTAACCACAACAATGAAAGCCGATAACCTTAATCTGTGGGAAGAAGATGTCGTTGAGGTCTTTTTATGGACTGGTGAGGATTTTCCTGTGTACTTTGAATATGAGATATCTCCCTTAAATTACGAACTACCTATAATGGTTCCAAACTATAAAGGATCCTTTCTGGGCTGGTTACCCTGGCATTACGAGGGTGACAGGAAAGTTCAACATGCCACAAGCACTGTCGGAGGGGAAAAAACAGGCGGTAGTATTGTTTCAGCCTGGATAGCAGAGTTTTTCATTCCCTTCAAATTACTTGCTCCATTACCTGAGGTACCCCCTGTATCCGGAACAAAATGGAGGGCTAATATGTATCGTATCGATTATGACCATGGTTCAATGCGTTTCATGTGGCAGAAGATCAATAAGAACTTCCACGATTATAATAATTTCGGCACTTTTATTTTTGAATAGAAAATTGATACTGAAAACCGATCGCCGGCTACGCCACTTACTGCCATAAATCCATGAAAGATGAGTTTGACCCTTGTATAGACAAATCAAATATAATTTCTATATTTACAGGCTTTGAAAAGAAGAAATGTTTATAATAACCTGATAATCTGAATTAAAATGAACATTAAAGTAATGAGAAAGATTGCAGGGATGCTGGTCGTCTCTGCTATTATAGGTACAAACCTCAATGCACAGGAACGGAATGATGTAATAAAGGTTTATAATGAAGGGGTGAAGTCAATGCAAACTGATATTCAAGCTGCTATTGAGGCATTTGAGAATGTAATTGTCCTGTCTGACCAGGTTGGTGAGACCGCCGATGACCTCAAACAAAAAGCCATACAGGTATTGCCGGGATTGTATTTTAAGACTGCATATAACGCCCTGAAAGAAAACAAACCGGCTCCGGAAATAATTCAGGCTGCAAAAACAGCCGCTACTGCAGCAGAAAAATATGGAAACGCACCAAATAAAGAAAATGCCGAGAAGATCATGGTACAGGTATATAACACCATGGCTACCGAATTTTTTACCCGGAATGATTATGAAAATGCCCTGCTGGCATTTGACAGCCTTTTATTAATCAATCCCTGTTACCTTACTGCAATTTACAACAAGGCTTTAATATACATAAGGCAGAATAATGCCGACGCTTTTGAGGAAACGATTGATTTATTTCTTGACAAGCTGGATAGCGGAAATGATGAAGAAAGGGCAAAACAGGCATCTACTTTGGCACTTGAATATTTTCGTGCCGCCGGATCACGGGCAAGCCAGGCAAATAATCTTGATGAAGCGCTTGTTTTGCTGAATAAAGCCGCAAAATACGGTGACGACAAGGACCTTTTCTACTTCTTTGCCGATGTCTATAACAAACAGGAGAATTTTGACATTGGAGCTGAATATGCCCAGAAAGGCCTGGACCTTGCAACAGGTGATGCCGAAGCCAAAGCGAAATTTTACTATCAACTTGCAGTTGCACAGGTAGGTAAAGGACAAACCGCCAATGCCTGCGCTTCATTTAAGAATGCCATGTACGGAGCCTTTGCCGAAGCATCAAAAGCGCAAAGAACAAACCTTAAATGTGAATAGGTTGTAATATTGTAAGATTGAGATTCAGGGATATGTAGCCAAGTATTTTTTTGGAATAGCACATATGGATATTGTTTTGTGACTTCCAGCTATCAATACAATATAACTTTGACTCCTTATAAATAACAGACAAAAATTGATCAGATTTTTGTTGCGCTGTAGATTTGTTGAGAAAATATTTATATAAAAAACGCAATTGGCTATATTTCAGCCAATTGCGTTTTTTTACCGTGATCCCGAAGTGACTTTAAATAGCCATTTTCAGCTATTTAGGAAATCATAATATACACAAAGTCAAGTAAATCAGATTTTCACAAGTGGTTTATAAGAAGGTGTAATGTTTGCTCCAAAATGATTACACCTTGAAAAATAAAATTGAAAATAATGTATATTTAATATTTTTATAACATTACACCTTAATTTATTATAAATTGAAAATGCCTCGGATTAGAACGCAGAAAATCACTACCAGGTTAAATTATAAGTACGAGACCGAAAAAGGTTATCAAGTGCTTTTTGGAATCAGAAATTACTCGGTAAACAGCTTTAGAATCAAAGTATTGAATCCAAAAGGAAAGATTATTAACTAAAGTTTCCTTGTTGATAAAATGTTGAATAAAATTTAATGCCATATTTTTAACATAGTTATTAATGTATATTCTATCTGGCAGTTAAATGCCATCTAACTGCGTGATTGAAATTTTTCCTGATTAGTTTTCAAGTGAATTGTCCATGAAAATATGTCGGCAAAGTGAATTTATTACTTATTTTCTTCTTTTTCTGTGGTTAATGCATATTCATTTAATTCTTATATCTGGTTGGAATAGAATATTTTCTTATTTTTACAGCAAAAAAAACTAAATTTTACACAGCATAATAACCTATTTTTAATACAGCACAATAAACTATATTATATACAACATAAAAAACTAATAATAGTCTGAACTGACTGGAATATTAAAAGGGGAGGAGGGATGTAATTATGCCAACACCAGCAGAAAAACTTGCAGAATCGCTTGAAGAATTAAGAAAGATCCAGGTTGAGAATGGAATTACAGCAATTCCAGGCGGCATACTTTCCAGGACTCATCGTGAAAGGTTACTTGCAAACGGATTTATAAAGGAAGTTATTAAAGGTTGGTATATTCCATGCCGGCCTGATAGCAAACCTGGAGATACAACTTTTTGGTATTCCAGTTACTGGAAATTCTGTTCGGATTACCTGAATAACAGATTTTCCGGCGAATGGTGTGTTTCTCCTGAACAATCTGTTTCAATATATTCAGGAAATTGGACAATCCCAAAACAGCTCCTAGTAAGATCTCCCAGGGCAAATAATAATCTGACAAATCTGCTTTATGGAACTTCAATTCTGGAAATAAATCTTAACATACCGCAGAAAAAAGATATTGCTGTAAAAAATGGTGTCAATATTTATTCATTACCTATGGCACTGATTTCATGTTCTGAGAATATTTTTCAACAATCCCCAGGTGATATCCGTGCTTCATTATTATTGCTCAAAGATTCATCGGAAATTCTCAGTCCTTTACTTGATGGCGGTCATTCTGTGGTTGCCGGCAGATTGGCTGGAGCGTTTAGAAATATTCAGAGGTCAAAAATCGCAGACGACATCATCAATACAATGAAATCAGCCGGCTATGATGTGCGTGAAAAAGATCCGTTTAATGATAAGCTTCCGGTATTAGTGTCTGAACGGGACAACTCTCCATTTGTGCTGCATATGAAACTTATATGGCAGCAGATGAGAGAAATTGTAATTGGAAATTTCCCTGCAGCACCTGGTCTTTCCAGGGATATTTCAGACTATCTTAAAGAAGTTGATGATATATATCAGACTGATGCCTATCATTCATTATCAATTGAAGGTTACAGGATTTCAGATGAACTCATAGAAAAAGTACGAAGTGGAAATTGGGATCCATTTGGATCAAAAGAGGATCTTGAATATAAAAATGCTCTGGCTGCCAGAGGTTATTGGCAAGCTTTCCGGATAGTAAAAGATAGTATCCGGAAGATTCTTAATGGTCAAAATCCTGGAGCAGTAACTAATAAAGACCATAGCAAATGGTATCGGGAATTATTTGCACAAAGTGTGACAGCAGGAATTTTTAAACCTTCAGACCTGGCAGGATATAGAAATAATCCTGTTTTCATTAGTAAGTCAAGACATGTCCCTCCGGATCCTGATTTAGTCGGTTATGCAATGTCGACACTATTTGAACTTTTAGAGACCGAACATGAACCTTCAGTAAGGGTTGTACTTGGACATTTCATGTTTGTCTATATACATCCCTATTCCGACGGTAATGGCAGGATGGCTAGATTTCTAATGAATGCGATGCTTGCTTCGGGAGGTTATCCATGGACTGTAATTCCGGTTGAAAAGAGGAATATATATATGGAAGGTTTGGAAAAAGCAAGCGTAGATCAGGATATCAGTGTTTTTACCAATTTTATTGCCAGTTTGGTTAATGCAGGAATGGGAAAAGATTCTTTATCCAATATCAAAGAATAATTGAGGAAATAAACCAGGGAAAGGAAAAAACAAAGCTCTTAAAACAGGCCAAATAGTTCTGAACAAAAGAGGTCAGATCCTATGGGATTAACATGAAAAAATAATCCTATTTTTGATTTTCAAATCAACCAAATTAACCAATATGAATAGCCAGATTGCTGAATTTATCGATATTTTACATGATAATGACTTTGTGCCAAGATATCATGAAATACCAAATGAATTTGATCATGCAGACGAATTAAGAGCTCAGATTGAAGAACAAATGAGTTTACCAGATTCGTTGAGATATTTTGAATTAAATGGATTTAGCAGTCCTGACGATTTGGCAGACTATCTTAAATCAAGGTTCCGTGAATTTAGAATTTCCTTTATTGCAAACGGTTTAACAAAAGACAGTATTATTAAGAATGAAGTCAAGAAAGAAATTAATGACATTAAAATCGAATTGAATCAATTAAAACAACAAGTCAAAATATTAAATGATATCACCCTTATTGCACTTATTGACCTAAAGATCCGTCAAGACCTAAGTAACATCAAAGAAAAATCCATAAGTGCTGATAGTTCAAGATTCAGGACATTTGATTATTCCGGAGTTAAAAGAGTAATACAGGATACAGTGTATTCTGACATGCAAAATGCGGTCAGATTATCCGGCTTTTGTATATGTGAATTATATAATGGATATATAAAATTATGTAACATTCCATCTGAAAATATCCCGCACCTTTATTGTTGATTATTATATTCCTTATGGAAAGAAGTAACAACAAAATGTAATACTAAACTTAAGAAAAAAGCTATGAAATTTTTATTACGGGCTTGCAAGTGTGCAACACGGCAATGCACCTGCAGGACAAGTAAACCTTGGAATTAAAGGTGGGGTCAAGTGGTTGCCTTCTTCTGCTTTAGCTTTAGCTTTTTCTTTAATTCTGCTTCGGCCAGCTTATGTCTGGTGATTTCTTTAACCAGTTTTATATTCGTACTCTTTAATTTATTTATTTCTACTTCATCATCAATCTTTTTATTAATAAGTTCGATGCGCAAACGCTGTATTATATCTAATTTTTGTTCTAATAAACGATGTAATTCAAGAAGTTCATTTTCTTTCTTCTTCATTTCTGATATGTCAGTTGCTACAAGTATACAATAATCACCTTGCAGATAAGCAGGTAAAAGGCGAAAAGATAGCTTTAGACATAATGTGTTGATTAAGGATATTATCAGAACATCATTTTTGTTATGAGTCTGTTGAGCAAGCAGGTAATCTAATTTTAATTTATCATTTGGAGCGATGAAACGGTTAAGGTATGAACCAATCACTAGCTCAATTGGTTCGTGCACAAGTTCAGCAAACCTTTGATTACAATAGAGAATTATACCTTCTTTGGTAAGAGTAACTGCTCCTTCGTTCATTTCTTCTATGAAAGTACGATATGGTGTCTCAGCAGAACTAATTGAATAGACTTGTTCTCCTTTCGTACCAGAAACCACAATCGCATCCACTTCTCCGCTTCGAATTGCTAAAAGCGCTTCCTCAGTTTCAACCAGGCGGGAATGTAATTCTTCATTCTCAATAATGAGTTGTTCTTTTGTTTTGGTCATTGACGTCATTATAATAAATCAAATGTGCTAAAATTCCTGAAAATTTTATAGGCCTTTTACCTTTCTCAGGTCTAATCCCAGAAGTACTTTTTCTACGCTTGACATATCTCCAATAATACGACGGAATGGAAGCGGCAGTTTTTTAATCAATGTCGGGGCTGCAATTATCTGTTCATCTTTTGCTAAACCTGGCATTTTATACAGGTCAATCACTTCCAGTTCGTATCGCCCTTCAAGATACTCTTCGCAAATCTTTTTAAGGTTCGTAAGAGCCAGTACCGATCGATTCGTTGTCCCGGTTATATATAAACACAATATATATTTGTCCTTGCCCGATTCGGACATTGCCAGATCAAACTTTGTTGTTGATCCTTTTACTTTTTGATTTTTCTCTTTCATAATTATGACTGATAAAGATTGTATTCACAAATCAGCTGACAGTCAATAAATTCAATCCGACAAGAACATGCTCTGTATTTGAGAGATCACCGATTATCTTACGAACAGGCACCGGCAATTTTCTTACTAATGTTGGTAAGGCAAGGATCTGGTCCTCCTTGCCCAACTGTGGATTTATCAAAAGGTCAATTACTTCAATAGAGTATTTCCCCTTTAATTGTTCTTCACATATTTTTTCCAGATTTGCAAATGCAGTAAGAGCTTTTGGAGTTTGTCCGGCTACGTATAAACGAAGCACCCACTTATCATTTGCCGTTTTAACCGGTTTTTCTTTTTTAATTCTTTTATCTGAACTTTCCTTCTTTGGTTTCATCATAATAAATATTAATTTTTAAAGGTATGATGGAACACCCATGTTGAATATTTTATTATTATTGTGTTTGCGTTTACAAAACATGGGTGTTTCATCTGATACTCGTTTTAATTATTTTTTCAATTTCCTGGGTGTTCTATTTTCAATGACAGCTTTTCTGCTAACGGCCATTTCTATTTTATCTTGTTCAAGTCGTTTAATCATATCTTGTTCAGTTTCTATTATTTTAACAGCGTCTAATTCTTCCGACTCAAAATCGGCATGCAAAGAAGCAATCTGAGCCTCTAATGCCTTGCGTTTTCGTTCTAATTCACGTTTTTTTCGTTCAATATCATGCTTACGCGTCAGCACTTCTGCATTTTCAAGAGCTTCCTGTGCAACACGGGCTGAGCCGGTTAATACTCCACTGGCACCAATATAAGCCTCACGTAATTCAACACCATGGTCAGTTAGGATGAATTCGCGAATTTGGTTAGAGTTAGCCATCCCGCGCGATTTAAGAACATATATTCCCCTGTTTCGTTCACCGCTTAATTCTATATCGCGAAGTAATAACCAGGTATCTATCAGGGATGATATTCCGACATCAGAGCTCTCTAATGCGCTTTCGTTTGAAGTCAGGCTGGTAAACATTACTGTTATTTGATTCGCCTTAAGAAAATCAACAATACGCATTATCATTGTTTTTACTTCGTTCTCTTTATCACCAATGATAAAAGTATTTATTGGATCCAGAATAACTATATCAGGCTTGAAAGCATTTACAGCTTTGTGAGTTGCAGCCAGATGCATTTCCAGACCGTATAATGTTGGCCGGGTCGCCTGGAATTGTAAAAGTCCTTTACGCACCCAGGTCTCAAATTTTATACCGATAGAAAGCATATTGCGCATTAGCTGGTTTGGAGATTCTTCGAAACAGAAAAAAAGAACACGTTCACCTCTTTTACATGCAGCTTCTGCAAAGTGAGCTGCTATACTTGTTTTTCCTACTCCCGCAGTACCGGAAACAAGTACAGTGCTGCCGCGGTAATAACCTTTTCCTTCTAGCATTTTATCAAGTTCAGTTATGCCACTTGAGATTCTTTCGTTTGATACAATATGTTCTAATCCTAAAGAAGTTACTGGTAATACTGAAAAGCCATTTTCATCAATCAGAAATGGATACTCATTGGTCCCATGCATTGAACCACGGTACTTTACGACCCGTAAAAGACGTGTAGAAGTCTGTTCGGATACACGATGGTCAAGAATAATAACACAATCCGAAACATATTCTTCCAAACCTTGTCTGGTAAGAGTCTCTTCTCCACGCTCGCCTGTAATTATTGCAGTAACACCTTTATCTTTTAACCAGCGAAATAACCGCCGCAGTTCAGCGCGTAAGATAAGCTGGTTTGGCAATCCGGCAAACAGTGATTCAATTGTGTCTAAAACAACACGCTTTGCCCCAATAGAATCAATAGCATAACCAAGGCGTATGAATAAACCTTCCAGATCGTATTCCCCTGTTTCTTCTATTTCACTGCGTTCAATATGAACATGGTCAAGTGCAATTTTTTTATGTTTAACAAGGTCTTCCAGATCAAAACCGAGCGAAGCAACATTTTTGGTTAATTCTTCATTGGTTTCCTCGAATGACATAAATACACCCGGCTCGTTAAACTGAGTTGTGCCACGTACAAGAAACTCCATTCCAAAAAGTGTCTTTCCGCAGCCTGCACCACCACATACGAGGGTTGGTCTGCCTGTTGGTAATCCGCCGCCTGTTATTTCATCAAATCCCTGAATTCCCGTCAGAGACTTGATAAGATTTTTATTTAAAAATTTACGTTCTGTTTTTTTCATTGATTTTCAACTGCATATAGTGTTACAGGCATAAAGGTACAAGTTTTTGTTCGTCAATACCAATTTATTATTCATGCTTTGTAATTCTTCATATTTTTAATTTTACACCGGTTATTTGTTTGGCTTTTGGGAATTCATTGACTATAATAGTGTGCGGATATGGTCAAGATCACTGGCTTTTCTAATCTCAACAATAATATACGCTTTTGCTCTTTTCAACCTCTTTATTATCCATTTTCCCCATTCTTTTACCAATTTAAATGTCTGAAATGTAGATAAAAGGCTGATTTTAAACCAGCCTTTTATAAAGTTGGCTTCCGGGAATATTGAATTTAATAACAAAGTTTAACCACTTTATTTTGTGAATCGTTACATAATTCCTTGATTAAGTTATATAATTCATATATTCCATCAGCTCTGAAAAGATCCTGTTGGATTAATTTTGAAAATAGAATTATTCATTTGAAAAATTAAAATATCTTTGCCTGAAGGTACATATTTTGAGTAGGTTATCATTAAGAGCCAATTAAACCCAAGAATTAAAATTGTATGAAAATTTACATCCGGAACATGGTTAGCATCAGATGTAAAATGGTAGTGAAATCAGAGCTTGAAAAGCTTGGGTTGCATAACATCACAGTTGGTCTGGGTGAAGCTGAAATCAGGGAAGAAATTTCTGCAGAACAACTGGCCAGTCTGCGCATAGCCCTTGATAAAACCGGACTTGAATTGATGGACGATAAAAAAAATATTCTGGTTGAAAAAATTGAAACAATTATCGTTGAAATAGTCCATTATACTGATGATCAAATCAAAATAAACCTTTCGGATTACCTGAGCGAAAAATTAAATTACAAATACACATACCTTGCTAATCTTTTCTCCGAAGTTAAAGGTATTACCATTGAACAATTTTACCTTGCCCATAAAATAGAAAAAGTAAAAGAGCTGCTGGTTTATGATGAGCTTAAGCTTACCGAAATTGCATGGAAACTTCATTACAGCAGTGTAGCACATTTGTCAAACCAGTTTAAGAAAATGACAGGGCTTACACCTACCCGTTTTAAAAACCTTAAATACAAAAGGCGCCACACACTGGACAATATGTGAATGATGTAATTTATTCCCGGAATTATGTAACGGTTCTCAGAATAAAGGATTGCACCTTTGTTGTGTAAATTGATATTCTCATGAAACCATCATTTTCAAAGACTGGTTAAAAGATCAGCCACTGATCTTCATTACAGATAATTAAACCGGGATATAAATACGAATGAAATGTTTATTCGATGAAAAAACTATTGTTTGTTATCCTTGTATCACTCCTAATTAGCAGCTGTGCAATCTTCAAATATCACGAATTTGGGGAAACCCCAGGAAAACCTGGCCGCTACCCCCGGTTTAGTTCAAAGGATTATCTGATCGGACAACTTGATGAATATCGTGCAGGTTATGATGTCACTTTCTATGACCTGAACCTTAACCTCGATCCGGATAATAAAATGCTCGAAGGTGTGGCGGCTATTCATTTCAGAGCTCTTGAAAAACTAAAAACTATCCGGATCGACCTGTACAAAAATCTTAATATCAATAGCCTGAAGTTATCAGAAAAGGAGATCCCATTTTTACGAAACGACAGAGCAGTGATTGCGTCTCTTCCTGATCCATTAGTTATTGGTCGGAACTATATCCTTATAGTCGAATATGAGGGTAAACCCATAATTGCAAAAAATCCACCCTGGAGCGGGGGTATGGTTTGGAAAAAGGACAAAGATGGCAATCCATGGGTAGGAGTAACCTGCGAAAATGACGGGGGAAGCATATGGTTTCCATGTAAAGACCATATTTCTGACGAACCAGACAGTGTCAGACTTAGCATGAGTGTCCCGGCAGGCTTGCAGGTTGTGTCAAATGGCATAATGGAGAATCATACTTCAAAATCCGGGAAAGAGACTTTTACATGGAGCACACATTACCCTGTTAATATCTACAACATTACTTTTTATGCCGGTAAATATGAACATTTTAACGATACAATGGCAACTGAACAAGGCATCCTTAACCTTGATTATTATGTTCTGAAGGAAAACCTGGTAAAAGCAAAAAAGCACTTCAAACAGGTTAAAGATGTTATCAGTTTTTACTCCAGGTCTTTCGGACCTTACCCGTGGATAAAAGAGGGATTCAAGCTTGTGGAGGGACCGTATGAAGGAATGGAACATCAGACAGCCATAGCCTATGGTAGCGGTTATTCCAACCTGCGCAGACTGGGTGGCGACTATTTAATCGTACATGAGACTGCACATGAGTGGTGGGGTAATGCCGTATCAGTAAGCGATTTTAGCGATATCTGGTTGCAGGAGGGTTTCGCCACATATTCCGAAATGATCTTTGCAGAACATAAAAAGGGATATGACAGCTCCCTTTTATATGCCCGCCATTGGTTAGCCGGCTGGATAAACAATAAGCTGCCGGTTGTAGGTCCTCCCGATGTCAGCTATTGGGATAATAAGGACAACGATGTTTATAATAAAGGAGCTATGGTACTGCACACTATCCGTAATGTATTGAATGACAGTACTCTCTTCTTTGATATCCTGCAAACTTTTTATAGTGAGCATGCAGCATCATCGCATGTTACCACTGCCGATTTCATCGAAGTTGTTGAACGGAAAACAGTAAAGGATTGGGACAAATTTTTTGAAGTGTACCTTTATAACCGGGAGGTTCCGGTTCTTTATTGGTATTCTGGTTCTTATGATAATGATCAGGAACCTGGCACGAATGTCATAAAGGGTGTGCCATTTGTCGTGGCAAAGTGGACAAATGTTCCAGAAGGTTTCAGCATGCCTGTAAGGCTGGATTGTCAAGATGGCAATGCTTCGGCAACTATTGAGGTAACAACAAAGCCGATCCTTTTTTACCTTAAGGACATGACATCCTGTAATCAGGTGATTTGTAATAAGAGGCTTTCATACTATGATGCAGTAACAGATAAAAGTGTTTTGGAGGAAATTAAAACTTTAGAACCTGAAAATAAATAAATTTGTTTCACTCTGACATACTTTTAAATCCATACATTGTCGTATATTCGCAGGGATTTAGTTTGAAAACTCTGATTACAATCTGAAAGGATTAAATATATCGAGTTTGAAAACAAACCGAATCCTGTCTTTTAATGATCCGGTCATTGATTCAATATTGTCAGAAACAAGCAGAGGGAAATAGATCTCGAAAAAGTTCCACATACCTGCCTTAAACCCGGCTTCAAAGAAAAGTGGTGATTTGTCAATTGTTCCGGCACCATGATCGTTCAGTAATAAATTAACAAATGGTTTTACCGGAATCCGTGAAGCTTTTCCCGGCAGTGTGCTGGTTAAAGAGAATGAACAAAGCCAACGGCTATATCCAAGGCTATCATTGACAGGAGTTACTAATCCTCCTTCGGTAAGAGCCATCTGTCTGGACCAGAAAGTTTTCGGAAAATCGCCAAAACGATCGGGGTATATCCCCTGAAAAAAATATTGTTCACGACCGCTCCTGCCACTTGGTGAAAAAGCATATAATGGATATGCATAAGTATTTTTCAACATTGTTCCTGCAAATATTCTAACTTCCAGACCGTTATTCAGGCCATAATAACTATATTTATAGTTCAATTCCAGCGAAGTCTTCTGAAACGATTTACCTGATTCAATAGAAACCAACATGTTGAAAGGATTGATTATTCCAGTCCTTTCCAGCAGGTATCCGAGCTGCAGAAAGGAACACATCCTTGCCTGCTTAAGAAATTGAATCTGAAGAAGGTCTGATGCAGCAATATAATATCCAAAAACCTTATGATTTACAGCATTAATCATTTTGCCGGATCTGAAACTAAGGTCTAATCCGATTTTCGCTTTCTGATAGTCCTGATTGCCTGGTGCACCAAATTGTGCTCCTTCCAGGGAAAGTGTTGCAATCCTGATGAAATTGTCATTGGGAATTATGTTGAATGAAATTTTTCCATAACCTGCGAACCCCGGATTACGGAAGGTATAAAAAGGAATGACAAAATATTCCACCGGTTTAGGGAGGAGCATACCATTATGTAAAGCGATACCGGCCATAAAGCCATTTTCACTGTTCCAGTCAACAGCAGGAATATATATCAAAGATCGCTTGTCAGGATCCTCAATAGTAAATAAAAACCGGGATTGAAAAGGATCAGCTCTGCGGCAAATACCTGATGTCCTGATGTTATTATTAAGCCTGAATAATTCGGGCATCTTATGTCCAGGATCGATTTTTATCCCGGTATAATGATTCCATACAGGATTGATCCATTTCTTCCCTTCATAACCATCTTCCCATTTTTCTGAGCAGATGGAATCTCCAATCATTCCTGCTATCAACAGGGGCGCTTTTAACTCACCATTGTTTTTTATAAGCAGTTTCTGGTTCCTGAGGTGGATTATTTTATAATCGAGCCGCTTTGTTGTACCCAGAAAATCATCAAAAAACCATGAGAGATCTTTAGCTGTACGGGTTTCAAAGATCGCCCTGAGATCATCCGGAAAGGGATGCCTGTATTTCCATATGTTATAGTAATCATGCATAATGGAATCAAACAAAGTATCTCCAAGATAAGCCCGCAGCCACGTGAAACCCCGTGCGGCTTTATTATATATTATAGTACTGTAATCCACCTGGCTGTAATCAGGAGCTGCAAGATTAATTGGTTGTTCTAAGTTACTGCGGGCTCGAATAAGCCATTCGGTTTCCTGCATACGTTGTACCGGAATTTTATCAATGTGGAAAAAATCTGCCAGTTTTCTGTTTTTAAAATAAACTTCCCAAAGCCTCTTCTCCGGATATCTTTCATCCATATATCGTGATTCGTATGCACTTACGATGCTTTCATCCATAAAAGGGAACCTGCGTTCATCTGATCCGAGTGCGCTGTAAAACCAGCTATGACAAGTTTCATGTGCTATTACTTTATCCAGCACGTAAGGATCTTCCGCATGGCCTATTACTGTCAGACCAGGATATTCCATCCCTGCTCCGGCACTAAGGGCACTCTGAACAGCTGTAAAGTTATCATAAGGATAATCCCCGATCCATTCTGAAAAATACCAGATAGCATTATTTATGTAAGAGATTGCATCCTTCCAGAGTCGTGCATCCTGATCAGTGAACATCGCCCATGTTGTTATTTCCCTGCCGGAGTCAGGTAGTTTTACTTTTCCTTTCAGCACATGGAATCTCTTATCAGCAAACCATGCGAAATCATGTATCTTATTCTCCGTATATCGCAAAGTCTTCATTTCCTTTGATGACGGAGGAAAATTTGCCTCTTCATAATCCGGCGCATCCATCCGGGAGGTATCTTCAGAAAGCATATCAAGCAGTTTCTTTTCCTGCTCATTCTGCAGGTTCCCTGTTGCGGCTACTACGTAATTGGCAGGCAGAGTAATACTTACATCAAAATTACCAAATTCCGAATAGAACTCACCCTGATCCAGGTATGGCATTTGATGCCAGCCCGATCGGTCATAAACTGCTGGTTTGGGATACCATTGTGAGATCTGATATGATTCCCCGATATGACCGAATAGTGAAGTCACTCCTTTTGGGATTTTTACATGAAAAGGTGTGGTTATGGATATTGTGTCTCCATGCTTAAGAGGCTTGTTAAGAATGATCCTGCAAATATCAGGTAATCCCGGCAACAAATTCCATTGAACATGATCACCTTCCACCTCAAAGTCCAAAGAATCAATATATCCTCTTAACTCCGGATCATTAAACAACCTTCCCTTCCCTTTCAAGCTGAATATCTGCCTGGCTAATTCGGTATTATTGTCTGAATATGCGTTCGGCCAGAGATGAAAATATAAAAACCTGAGAGTATCAGGAGAATTGTTAATGTACTCAACAGACTCGAATCCGTTTAATTCATGCTTCCGGTCATTAAGAGTTACATGAATTTTATAATTTACCTCCTGCTGAAAATAATCCTGTGATGAAACCTTCATAAAAGGCCAGAAAATTCCCAGACTGAAGAGCAAGTATTGGCTGAAAACACATTTCAAAAAGTGCATCTGCAAACCGGAACAACCTGAGATTTTCACCGCATTATAATTATTACGGAATGGATAATTATATCCTTTCGTCTCTGTTACCAAAGTTACCTCCTATCCGGCAGATATACAACTTTTAAAGTTGCATATAATGTCTAATGATGTTCATTTAAAATATGTGAATTATGTAATTTATTTTCAAAATTATGTAACTGTTCTAAAAATAGTGAGACATAACTTTGTAATTGTAATATTTTACTCAACAAACTTAGAATTGACATAGGTGAATATTATTTCCAGCAAAAAATATAAATCAAACAGAATTACAGTTATGGAGGATCTATTAATAATTAAAATCAATTAACATGAAAAAGATCGTTTTTTGTTTACTGGTAGCATGCTTGTCATTTACATTCCTGCCACTTCAATCAAATGCTGCAACTATTGTTGAACCTTCAACTTTAGTTGATCCAAAACCTGCAGAATCAGCAGAAGCTAAAACCTTACTGCTAAGGTTAGACGAAATTAAAGCGATGGATAAGTCAAAAATGAAATCATCAGAAAAGAAAAATTTACGAAAAGAAGTAAAGGAAATCAAAGCCAATCTCAGAGCAATAGGTAGTGGCATTTATCTTTCTGGTGCTGCAATAATTATTATTGTGATTCTACTGGTCGTTTTATTGTAAACTCTTAATAACAAAAATTATGGGAAATCTTCTTTACGTTATTGCAGTTATTCTTCTCATACTTTGGGCAATCGGATTCGTAGGATTCCATGCCGGAGGTATCATACACATTCTACTTGTTATTGCAATTATTGCAGTAATACTTAGAGTTATTCAGGGAAGGAAAATCTTCTAAGATTATCGTTTCAATATAATAAATGAGTCCACTCCAATAAGTCATTGTGAAGTAACGAAGCAAATGAAGACTGCCTTTAGTCCAGGCAGGCAATCTTCCGGTAATGAAAATATTGCTTCGCCATCTCCGCGTACGGGAGAAACAGGTTCGGAATGACATCTTACAATTCAGGGTTTTAGGAGTGGACTCATTATTTAATAATTAAATTATGAGTTCAGTTAACGTCTATTCAATTAACTTAATCAGATAAGGAGAAAATTATGAGTACAAGAAGAAACACTACAGCAATCTATTATGTTCTGGCGTTTGTGGTTATAATAGTGGCTTTTCTGCTATTAGGCGGCGGGCCGTGGATAAAAGGAATGATGCATGGAAGCGGGTCGACAGGTATGGGCCAATTGAATTGGGTACAGATTCTGGTTAGTTTGGGTCTCGGTTTCCTTCTCGGGATACTGGTCTCCAGGAGGAAATGGTGATCGGAGGTACGAATTCTTTCATTCCTTCGGGGTTCTAACAAGAATGGATTTAATTTGAAAAGTCATCGTTTGCAGGCATTCGCTGAAGGGCGACTTTATAAATTTATTTTTGCATCAATGTTTTCAAATCGGATATAAAACATTACCGGTTTTTAAATAGTACCTTATCAATATTTAAAAACGGCAAGTGCAAATGTGGTCCAAAAATATTTTCATATTTTTTTTTGTTTTATTTTTAATAAGTGATTTTGCATTTGCACAGCAAGATTCTATCAAAACAGATTCAACCCATCTTTATGAGAATATTGAATCATATTCGAAACAAAGCAAGTTTAAGATGTTTATGTACCGGTTAGTTTTTAATCCGGTTGCAACCAGCTCAAAAAAGAAAGAAGTAAGGAGGAAAGGGTATAAGAAACTTATAAAAAAACCATACAGCACCTTTGAAGGGAAAATTATCCGGAACATCGACATTATTACCCTGGATCCTTTTGGTTACTCAGCCATTGATACGACTGTTGCAACACAAAATTTTTTAAATAAAGCGGGGAATGGGATGCATATTAAAACACAAAGTATCACGATCCAAAACCTGTTGCTCATCCGTAAAAATGAACCGTTCAATTCTTTACTTGTAAAAGAATCGGAGCGTTTAATCCGCAACCAGAAATATGTGCATGAGGTTTCTTTTTACGTAGTGGCTGCAGGGAAAAAATCCGATTCAGTGGATATTTTTATTCGTGAACTGGATAAATGGAGCATCATTCCTGAAGGATCCATTTCGACTTCAGGCATCAGGGTCGATTTAACTGATAAAAATTTTTTAGGATACGGCCATGAGTTACAAAGTGCTTTTAATAGAAATTATACTACCGGGATTAATTCTTTCAATACAAATTATTCCATCCCAAACATCCGGAACACCTATATCAGCGCAAAGATGCACTTTGGAGTTGATGGATATAAAAATTTCACAAGGAGTCTGGCTGTGGACCGACCGTTTTATTCTCCAATAGCAAAGTGGGCAGCAGGTGCATTTGTCGCTTCTCAATTTAAAAAAGATTCTTTGAAGGATATAAATTCGGTTTATGTCCCTATAAATTTGAAATTTAGCACACAGGATTTTTGGGCAGGCAAAGCACAACAGATTTTCAAAGGCAACACGGAAGAGGAATTTGTTACCAATTTAATTTTGGCAATACGTTATCTGCGTATCCGGTATTTTGAAAAACCATCTGAACTTATTGACCCGTTACATATTTATTCCAGCGAAGATTTTTATTCAGCCTCAATAGGAATTTCCACACGGAAATATGTTCAGGATAAATATATTTTTAAATACGGTGTTATAGAAGATGTGCCGGTTGGAAATGTTTATGGGTTGACAGGTGGTTATCAGGTAAAAAATAATTCCGGACGTCTATATTTAGGTTTGCGGTTTTCATCTGGCAACTATAATACCTGGGGATACCTGGGTTCCAATTTCGAATACGGAACTTTCTTTCATGCTTCACATGCTGAACAGGGTGTTTTTATGGCAGGTGTAAATTATTTTACAGGATTAATTGAAATTGGGAAATGGAAATTCAGGCAATTTGTAAAACCTCAGGTGGCTATTGGCTTAAACCGGTTTTCTTACGATAGTTTAACTATCAATGACGGTTATGGCCTGGATGGATTTAACAGTCCTGCATTATCAGGTACCAGCCGCCTGTTATTTACGTTGCAAACACAATCATACGCCCCTTGGAATTTAATCGGATTCCGTTTTGGGCCATGTCTTATTTGTTCTCTTGGCATGCTTGGTGATGCAGTAACAGGATTTAAAAACAGCAAAGTGTATTCACAAATAGGGCTGGGAGTTTTAATTAAAAATGAAAACCTGGTTTTTAATACATTTCAAATATCAATTTCATTTTATCCATTAATCCCAGGCATTGGATATGATGTTTTTAAAATGAACTCATTCAGAACAACTGATTTCGGCTTCAGAGATTTTGAAATTAGGAAACCTGCCAGGGTAATATATCACTAAAATGAGAATAAAATACTTTTTCTTTGCAGCTCCGGGGTAAAATATATATGTGTGAATGATGTAACTTATTCCCATAGTTATGTAAGAGTTCCCGGGATATATAGACTCACCTTTGTACTGTGAAATTTTTTCACAATTAAAAGTACAAAAATGAAGAAAAATGAAGACTTACAAAAAGAGGTTCGGGACGCGATCAATTTTAAACCGTTAGTGAACCCACCAGAAACTGGATTTATTAGGGGTGCGACATTGAAAAAATACCTTTTCATTTTTGCTTTAGGATTCTTTAGTCTGGGAGCTTTGGCAAATCCTCCGTTAGCTTCTAAACAGCAAATTGGTATGTTTATAAACTCAAAAACCTGTGTTGTGCTTGGAACAAGCAGCATTCCGCTTTCATATTCCGACGACAATAATGATGAATATGAATACGTTATACCTGCAATTGTAAAATTCATGCAAATACATGCAAAAAATCTTGAGACAAAACGTTTCTTCATCTCGCTCAAAGGATTAAGATACTACAATAGTCCTTCGGGTTTTAAAGACAAGGTATTAATGTTTAACAAAGATATGATGGCTTCAGATGCTAATTCACCTGAGAAAATAAAAGCCGTTTATACGTACTATGTTAAACTGCTTACCTCATCGGAGATTCAAAAGGAGCTCTCTTCAAGCCCGACAAATGCCTTGTTTAATTTTCATGTTGGTCCGACTCAGAATGCAGGCTCGGGAAAATGCTTTGAGATGATTTTTGATATTGAGGGTAACCTGTATTACTATAATTCCCGCAAGATCACTAATGACAACGAGAATGGTTTTAATCTGAAAGATTTTTCTCACATCGGATAAAGGAATTCGTTCAGTTTCCTGCCTACCCGGCCATGCTATGGCGGCCGATGGGAGACCAAGCTGCTGCGCGAAGGCTAGGTCTAATTGGCTACGCCGAGCTCGTAAACTCGGTTCCTCGGTGCTTGCACCGTTTTTTGAGTCCAGAGCTTGCTCTCGGGTTCATACCATTTGATTATTTCCCTATTGCTGGTTTTCTTTAAATGAATTCCCAATTTTCTCAATAAAACTCTTGCCTCCAATAGCTGTGATAACAATAGAAATTGCACTAATCGTGATAAAAATAGTAGCAAATCCGATTATCACAATTTCACGGGCCACATCAAGTTCAACTAATGCAATTGCCGAAAAGAAGAGCAGCAGTATGATTTTAATGAATCTGGAAATTAATGAAGCCCTGGGGATTTCTTCTCTATATAATGATTTGAACATTGATTTTTCAGCCCAAAAGGCCAATAACCAGCCCAAACCGAAAATTAAAACTGCTATTATGATTTTTGGTAAGAATAAGATACCTTTACTTAAAAGATCGGAAAGTATAATTAATTTCCACGCTATCAAGGCATTATCAAGAAAAATTAAAAAGACTAATGTATAGCCGATATTGCCGATGAAATTATATAACCCATAACGTACATCGGCTTTGGCGAAATCTGCTTCCCAGTGGGACCGCCTGAGAAAACGGTCGATCCTTATCAGGATTGATATCTGCAACAGTATACGTTTAATAAGCCATCCTGCAAACAAGCCAACCAATACTAAAGTGATTCCAGCAAGCAGACTTGGCATGTAAGCAATAATATTGTCAGCTAAACCAATAAACTGATCCTGAACTTTTGTTTCCATATTTTCCCTCCATTATTTTTTTTGAGTTTTAAAAAGTGATAAAAAGAAAGATCCTCTTTCCTCGTATTCTTTTAACCAGAGAACAGGGCATTCCACTTGCTCAGTAATTTCCCTTACTAACGATTTCGCAAAAAGCAGCTCAATGAAATCACCAGTTTTACCTCCCATTACAAGCATGTCATTATCTGCCGATAATTTCAATATGCCCCGGAGGATGTCTGAATCAACAATTGTTACAATTTTTGCTGAAAGATTGTTTTCTATTATTAATGTATTAATTTGATTTACTTTTTTCTGCTGATCTTCTTTTTTTATGCCCGGGCTGAATACGACAGCAAACCTGATTTCTGCATTGAAAAAATCGCTTAAGGCCGGAGTTATCTCCGCAGCCAATTGTGTATGGATATTACCGCCAAACGGAATAAGTATTTTCTTTATTTCTCCCGGTTTTATTTCACCATGTAAAATGGCCACCTCGGTAGTTGACTTTTCCAATACAGAGTCAACTACTGAAGAAAAGAAGCGTTCAAAGAAACTACTGCTTTTCTTTCGGTCCATTAATATAAAATTACAGTCCTCTTCCATTGCTGTATCATATATTCCCTTTGAGATCCGGTGCGAAATTCTAATAATTGATTTTGAAGGTATCCCGTATTCTTCAGAAAAATTCTGAGCCTGATCCATTAATTGGTCAGCCTTGTCTGTTAGTTTTATACCTTTTTTTAATTTCTCACCTTCCAGTAATTCAATTACATAAAGGAAAATAATGTTGGCTTTATGCTTTCTGGCGATTGCAAATGCAATCTGTAACATACTCTTTATATTGCTTTGATCTGAAAGGTAAACCAGCAGGTTATATTCTTTCTTCAAAATGTGTTCGAGTGTACATACTTTTTTTGTGTATTCTATTTCGCGTTTAAATGCATAGAAGCGGTATACAAAAAGGCCTATAGCACTCCAGATTATTGTAACTATCCAGGCTAATATACTGTATTTTAACATGTAAATGGCAAGAAAGAGTAATAACAGAATACCTGCAATAGTCAGGTAAGGGAAAAGCGGTACTTTATAACCCCGGTCCAGGTCCTTCCTCTTTTTTCTAAGACTAATCATTGCGAGGTTAACCTGCAAAAACAGCAACAGAAACATAATATCTGCTGCACTGGCTACATCTTCGATAGGCAGTGAGACAGCCATTAACACAATGATAATAAGAGAAATCAGTATGCTCCAGTGAGGAGTGAAATTTTTCGGATCGACTTTGCTGAAAAAAGAGGGGAAATTACGATCACGACCCATAGCGAAAGCCACCCGTGATGAAGAAAATATTGTGGCATTAAGTGCTGATATAGTTGAGATAACACCACCAATCAAAATTAACACTCCACCTCCAACGAAAAAATTTCTTGCCACGTTAACAAGGGCAGTCTCTTTTTGCAGCGCAAGATAATCCCAGGGTTTCATTCCTTCAGATGGAACTGTTCCTATGGCAGTTATTGCCACCAATATATAAATCGGAACAACAATCAGCAATGAAAGAAAAACAGCTCTGGGAATATTCTTTCTGGGATTTTTAATTTCCTCTGAACTTTGGGCTATTACCTCAAACCCCTGAAAGGCAATAAAGGTCAGCCCCATTGCTTTGAATATCCCACCAAAACCATTTGGTAAAAAAGGGCTGAATGTTGTACGCCAGTCTCCCTGACGAATTATAAGCTCCAGTCCGAAGCTAATAAAAATTATCAGAATGATTATTTTGGCAATAGTAACGAGATTACCAATTTTGCCGGTTTCAGAAGCACCGCGATAATTTACATACGCAAAAAGAATGGCTATGCCGGCTGCCAGGATTTTTTGCGGAGAGAAAAACCCCCAGTGTGGCAATGTTATTGAAAACTCTCTCAATACATGTTCAAAGTAAGCTCCAAAACCAAGGGCATATAAACTGCAGGCAACAGCATGTGCAAACCAACTCATCCAGCCGGACAAAAAACCGTTCCATTTTGGTAACCCCTCTTTTACCCAGAGGTAACCTCCTCCGGCATCATGGTAGCATGAACCCAGTTCAGCATAAGACATTGCTGTAAGTAATGCAATAATTGCGTTTAATGTGAAGGTAAGTATCAGACCTGGGCCCGCAACACCAGCGGCAATTCCTATAAGAACGAAAATTCCGGCGCCAATCATTGCTCCTACACCAATCAGGGTAGCGTCTATTAAACTCATTTCACGAGCTAGCCGGACCTCAGTGGCAAACTTTTTCATATTTAGTCAACATTAAAAAGTTACTACAATACAAAAAAACACTATCCTTTCTGTAAAGCGCTCAATTAAAGTATGGGATAATCCCAATTTCGCAATTGAAAATGTAAAATTTTGTCCTCGATAATTGAACCCATCAAAGGAGAAATTAGCATCGCACCAATAATTACTGTCGCAGAATTCATGTTAAGTCCGATAGAAGCAACGGTAACCGCAAATATTAAAATCCAAATATTTGAACCTTTGAAAATTAAATCCTTTTTAATGGGTTCATGAATTTTATCAAAGTCATCAATCTCATTTTCAAGATTAATGTAATCCAAAATTTTATTAATCAATTCAAACTGTTTCATGGTCGTTACTTTTTAGTATAACACACAATTTGTTTTTGTGAACAGTAAAAATACATATTTAGGACTAAATAACTTAAGATATCAGAGTATCGATTAATAACATTACATACTACTATATCACTAATTTGATGATATAGAAGTAAAACTTTTACCTGTCACAGCTTGAAAATGTGTGAATGATGTAACTTTTTTTTAAAGTTATGTAACACTCATACGGTTACAGAGGCTTAATTTTAGCTCCCTCATATTTCATTAATGCATATGAGAGAAAAGACGACAGTACGAATCTGTCAGGCCAGTAAGGAAAAACAACTGGTAAATATTTAATAAAATATTTTGGATTTTCTCAGATTATGAAGAAAATTGACAACATTGAAATCGATAATGCTCTAAAAGATTTTCCTGACAATCTGGTAAAACTTATTAAAGGATCATTGGATGCTAAAAACTTCAATAAAAAACTTACCGCAAGAAGTACCCTGGTAAGAATGGGTAAAACCATCATCCCTCAAATGCATAAACTATTAGAATCAGAAAATGGTTTGCTGCGTATGGAAGCTGCCAAGATAGTTGAGCTTATTGCCGACAGGAGATCGATCCCTTTATTAATTAGTCTGCTTGATGATAAAGAATTTGAAATCAGATGGATAGCAGCGGAAGGTCTTATTAACATCGGCAGACGATGCATTTTGCCTTTATTAAAGTCAATTCGCGATGGGAAAAGCTCCTTAATTCTTAACAAAGGAGCACATCATGTTTTACTAAGTCTGCTGGATACAAACGAAAAGAATAAATTAATGTCATTATTGTTAAGTCTCGACAATTCTCAGGAGTTGGGAGGAACTGCACCTGTAGAGGCTTCAGTAGCAATAAAAACCATATTTAAGCGAAAAAACTAGTTTTAACAAATCCACCCTTGTTTTGTTAAATACAATAGTCAGGATATCAATTTTTGAATAATGTTAAATTAATTAACCGTGAGCCCTTAGCACCTGAAATTCGGCAGAAGTGAACTCGGAATTTTCACATTATTGAAAATAAAATTAGTAAATTATGAAAACAATTATCGTTCCCCTGGATTTCTCAGATGAGTCATCAACTGGTTTTAATCTGTCATTGATGCTGGCTAACAAAACCGGAGCGAATATCCAAATGGTTCATGTTATTGGAAAGAATATCGGTGCCAATAAGGAACTGCTGGAAAAGGAGAATCAACTCGCAAAAACGAAATTTGAGGATATACTTCAAAAATGCAAAGAGAAAAGCAATATAAATTGTACCTTGAATTACACAATTAAAGAAGGTCAGATATTTAAGGAAATAGCAGATCTGGCAGATAAGTATGAAGACGCTCTTACGGTGCTTTCAACCCATGGTGCATCTGGTTTTGAAGAATTGTTCATTGGAGGCAATGCTTACAAAATAACTTCTCATTCGAGGAATCCGGTGATCACTGTCAGAAGAGGCAAAATACCTTCAAATATTGATAAGATAGTATTACCCCTGGATATTACTTTTCAGACTCGGGAAAAGGTTCCGTATACTGTCGAGTTGGCTAAAATATTTAATTCAGAAATTCACCTGCTTACCATACGACTCTCAAATTTAAAGTTTGTTGAGAAAAAGCTTCATAAATATGCCGAACAGGTAGCTTCTTACATTGACAGTCATAAAATTCGTTATACAGTCGAATATCTTCATGGCAGCAACCTGACTGATTTAACTCTTGATTATTCACGATCAGTTGATGCTGACCTGATTTCAATAATGACCGAGCAGGAGAAGAGTGCTTCCAATTTACTATTAGGTAGCTTTGCTCACCAAATGATAAACAAAGCTTTCATTCCTGTTTTATCTTTTCCTAATTATCATTTACGTATAACTGCAGAAGATATCTGGACTTTGGGAGCATTTAAGGCGTGAGATCCCTTATTCGCACCAAAGTGAAAAGGTAAAAGCCGTTCTCACTAACGCACCCGGCAATGGAGCCTCTATGGGCGGTTTAAAGGTGTTAGGAGAAAGCGGATAGTTTGCAGCTCGTCCGTCTGGGACAGAAAATATTTACAAGATCTATGCCGAGAGTTTTAAGGGAAATGACCATCTGCAGAAAATACTTAAAGAAACACAGACTATTGTTACCAATGCTGTGAAATAGAAATTTTCATCCAAAGAATTCTGAATATAACATCATGAAAGAAAAAACAGACATAAGAAAACCCGTTTACAGTTTCTTGTCATCAGATCTTGAAGGGGTGGATTCTCTTGCAGAACTTGCTCTCGACATGCGATGGTCCTGGAATCATGCAGCCGATGAAGTCTGGCGGCAACTTGATCCTGCGCTTTGGGATCTCACACATAACCCATGGGTAGTTCTGCAAACAGTTTCGAGAGACCAATTTCAAAACGTAATGTCCGACCCTGTCTTTCGTAAAAAAATAGATGCTCTTATACAATCCAAAGAGCATGCAAATGAAGTTCCGGCCTGGTTTCAACAAAATTATACTCAGTCGCCTCTTACATGTGTAGCTTATTTTAGCATGGAGTTCATGTTAAGTGAAGCTCTGCCTATTTATTCGGGAGGCCTGGGTAATGTGGCCGGTGATCAACTCAAGGCCGCCAGCGATCTGGGAGTACCAGTTGTGGGGATAGGTTTACTTTATCAGCAAGGTTATTTTCGTCAGGAAATTGACAAAAATGGAGCACAACAAGCCCTTTTCCCCTATAACGATCCCGGACAATTACCTATAACTCCTTTACGCCAGGCAAATGGAGAATGGTTACATATCGAAATTGCACTGCCTGGTAACTCTGTAAGGTTGAGAGTCTGGCAGGTTCAGGTGGGCAGGATCAAACTCTACCTGTTAGACAGTAACGATGCGGCAAATTTCCCCGCTCATCGTGGAATCACAAGTGAATTATACGGCGGGGGTCATGAGCTTCGTCTTAAACAGGAAATAGTGCTCGGAATTGGAGGATGGCGTCTTCTCGATGCTCTTGGCATTAAGCCACAGGTATGCCATCTTAATGAGGGACATGCAGCATTTGCGATATTGGAACGTGCTTTTAGTTTTATGAAGGAAACAGGGCAACCATTTGATGTTGCATTGGCTGCTACAAGAGCCGGCAATCTCTTTACTACTCACACAGCGGTAGCAGCCGGATTCGACTGTTTTTCACCATCCCTTATCGATCTGTATCTCGGTGAATACGCTGAAAAGAAGCTTGGGATTACACGTCACCAATTGTTAGTGTTAGGTCGTAAGGATCCAGGCAACGTCTCGGAGGTATTCAATATGGCATACCTGGCCATCAGAGGAAGCGGGGCAGTAAACGGGGTAAGTCGTCTTCATGGAGAAGTCAGCCGTCACATCTTTGAACCACTGTTCCCAAAATGGCCGGCAAATGAGGTACCCGTCGGATATATAACCAATGGAGTGCACATGCCATCCTGGGATTCAAAAGAATCAGATGATATCTGGACTGAAGCTTGCGGAAAAGATCGCTGGTTAGGTACAATGGAAAACCTTGTACAGGATATCGGGAAAATCAATGATGAAAGGCTTTGGCAGATGCGCACAAACTCACGCGCAGCTCTCATTCAATATGCCCGGGAACGATTATCCCGCCAGTTGGTGGCTTCAGGGGAATCCTCCGGGGAAGTTGAATATGTGAAACATTTGTTTGACCCAAATACATTGACCTTAGGTTTTGCGCGTCGGTTCGCAACCTATAAAAGACCGGATTTGTTGTTGGATGACCCTCAGCGTTTGATTCGTTTGCTCTCTAATCCTCAACACCCGATGCAACTTATCCTTGCAGGAAAGGCTCATCCTGCGGATCAGGCAGGTCAGGCTCTGATTTCAAAATGGATTCATTTTATCCGGCAACCCGAAGTTCGTCCTCATGTAATCTTTTTAAGCGATTATGACATGCTTTTGACAGAGCGCCTTGTCGAGGGCGTAGATGTATGGATTAATACACCGCGACGCCCATGGGAAGCCAGCGGCACAAGCGGTATGAAGGTACTTGTAAATGGAGGTATTAACTTATCCGAACTTGATGGCTGGTGGGCTGAAGCTTATTCACCTGAAGTGGGATGGGCTTTAGGTGATGGAAAGGAACACGATGATGATCCTATATGGGATGCTATCGAAGCAAGTGCCCTTTATGACCTGCTCGAACAACAGGTTGTACCTGAATTTTATGAACGTAACGAAAAAGGCATTCCCGGTACTTGGGTAGAACGAATACGAAGCAGTATGTCACAATTGACCCCGAGGTTTTCTGCAAATCGGACAGTGCGGGAATATACTGAAAAATATTACCTGCCGATGACTGCAACTTACCTTACTCGTTCCGCCGATAAGAGTAGGATAAGCAAAAAAATCGTGGAGTGGCAGAATATCCTGAAGCAAAAGTGGAATAAAATTCGGTTTGGAGAGGTAAATGCTAAAACGGACGGGAATAAACACATATTCGATGTTCAGGTCTTTCTTAATGGTCTCGACACCAGCGCTGTATTTGCAGAACTTTACGCAAATGGAACTGATGGTGGAACTCCAACAAGGCAGGAGCTAAAATTGATCAAACAGGGAACGGAGTCTGATAAACCACACCTTTATCGGGCAACTGTGTCTGCATCTCGTACCGCAGCTGATTATACTCCCCGGATTATTCCAAACTTTCCGGGTGTTTCAGTTCCACTTGAAACAACCCTGATCCTTTGGCAACGTTAATCTTTAAATAATGCAAAATACTGTGAAAATGAACAAATCAATTCCGGCAACAACATTGTTTCTAGATATTGGCGGCGTAATGCTGACAAACGGATGGGGACACGAATCACGCAGACTAGCTGCTGAAGCATTTAATTTGAATATAGGTGAAATGGAAGATCGGCACCATCTCACTTTCGTTGACTTTTTCATATCATCATGCTTCGTCCATTTTCGAAAACCTGATGCCGATATTTTCCGGATAGCGCTTGATATTGCACAAGTACCAGCCGAACATGTTGTATATATAGAAGATATGCAAATGTTTGTAGATGTTGCCAGAGATTTGGGGATCCGAAGTATTCAACATAAAAATTATTTATCGACATCCGCAGAATTATCCCTAATGGGGTTAAAAGTTGGATAAATTAAAGAGAAATCATTCATGAATACCGATCAGGTTTGCATATTGTCTATTAACAGTGGCTCGTCATCTATCAAGTTCGCACTTTATCAGAATGACAAATCGCCAAGGCGTTTACTTTACGGTAAAATCGACAGGATAGGATTGAAAGATTCAGAACTAACCTTCTATGACGAGAAAAGTGATCGGAAAGATGTCCTCAGGGTAAAAGTCTCTGATCATCAATCGGCGGCAAATTTCCTGATAGATTGGCTGGAAAAGCAGATTGATTTTCCTTTGCTAAGGGGTGTTGGACATAGGGTGGTTTTCGGAATGAAACACACGGAACCCGAACTCATCACGCAGAAATTGTTGGATGAACTTCATCGTATCACCACTTACGATCCGGATCATTTGCCCGCTGAGATTGAATTGATTGAGGCTTTCAGCCAGCGTCATCCAAAACTGCTCCAGGTGGCTTGTTTTGATACAGCGTTTCATTCTAAAATGCCACGGGTGGCTAAATTGCTTCCAATTCCCCGCCGTTTCGACTCTCTTAGGATACAACGATACGGTTTCCATGGGTTGTCTTATGCTTATTTGATGGAGGAGCTCTCTCGAGCTGCAGGAACACAAGCAGCACAAGGCCGTGTGATTCTGGCCCACCTTGGTAATGGTGCAAGTATGGCTGCCGTAAGGGAAGGAAAGAGCATTGACACAAGCATGGGTTTCACGCCTGCCGGAGGGCTGATGATGGGATCCCGGCCTGGTGATTTGGATCCGGGTGTCGCATGGTACATGATTCGTTCAGAAAATCTGACCGCGAAGCAGTTCAATAATATAATTAGTCATGAATCAGGTTTACTCGGAATATCTGAAACCAGTTCCGATATGCGCGATTTACTCGCTAAGGAAACCACTGATATTAGGGCAGCGGAAGCTGTGGCATTATTTTGCTACCAGGCAAAGAAGTGGATAGGCGCTTTCGCCGCAACGTTTGGAGGCCTGGATACGCTTGTTTTTGCAGGTGGTATCGGAGAAAACTGCCCGGCTATTCGCTCCCGCATATGTGAGGGTTTGGGATTTCTTGGGATCGGGCTTGAAGAGAAACAAAATAGAAAAAATGCCCCGATTATATCAAAACAGAAAGAAAGTGTTGCTATACGGGTCATTCACACCGATGAGGAATGGATGATAGCTAAAATAATCAGCCAGATTTTAAATATTACTAAGAAATGAAATATGATCATTAAAACTAAAAAATTTGATGAGAAGAATAATCCGTTATCTCGGGAACTTCTTCAGAAGATGAACGCTTATTGGCGTGCAGCCAATTATTTGTCAGTCGGGCAGATTTATCTCTACGATAACCCGCTGCTGAAGGAGCCGCTGAAAATGTCGCACGTTAAACCACTAGTGGTAGGACACTGGGGTACAACACCCGGCCAGAATTTTATCTACGTACATTTGAACCGGGTCATAAAAAAATATGACCTGGACATGTTCTACATTGCCGGTCCCGGTCATGGCGGTCCTGCATTGGTAGGCAATACCTATCTTGAAGGTTCCTACAGCGAGATTTATCCGGATATCAGTCAGGATGAAGATGGGATGAAAAAACTGTTCACACAATTCTCATTTCCTGGCGGAATTTCCAGTCATGTTGCGCCGACAACTCCCGGTTCAATTCATGAAGGCGGTGAACTGGGATACTCGCTCAGTCATGCCTTCGGGGCTGCATTTGACAATCCCGATCTGATCGTTGCCTGTGTCATCGGTGATGGAGAAGCAGAAACCGGACCCCTTGCAACCGCCTGGCAATCCAACAAATTTCTCAACCCGATTTCCGATGGAGCCGTACTGCCAATTCTGCACCTGAATGGTTACAAGATCAATAACCCGACCGTTCTGGCACGTATCGAGCATGAAGAATTGGAGAAATTTATGCAGGGATGCGGCTGGACACCCTACTTTGTTGAAGGCGATGTACCTGATGAGATGCATCAAATCATGGCTGGTACTTTGGAAAAGGCTATCGAAGATATTCGCCGGATCAAAAATAATGCAAGAAAGAAAAATGACACAACCCGGCCCAGATGGCCAATGATCGTACTGAGGTCACCCAAGGGTTGGACGGGACCGAAAATTGTTGACGGCCTGCAGATAGAGGGAACTTCAAGATCGCACCAGGTACCGCTTCTGGTTGATCCCGGTCATCCCGATCATCTTAAACTGCTTGAAAGCTGGATGAAGAGTTATAAAGCAGAAGAACTGTTCGATAAAAAAGGACGGCTCATACCGGAATTGGCCGAACTGGCACCTGAAGGCGACCGGAGGATGGGAGCAAACCCACATGCCAATGGCGGGGTTCTTCTGCGCGATCTTCGAATGCCTGATTTTCACCTTCACGCCTTGAAAGTGCCTTCACCGGGCGCTGTTGACGGACAGGATACTCTTATACTTGGAAAATTCCTTCGGGATGTGGCCAAACTGAATCAGGATCAGCATAATTTCCGGGTCTTTGGCCCTGATGAGACTCAATCGAATCTCCTGGGTGCCGTATTTGATGTTACTAATCGTCAATGGGATGCAAGGGTTGAAAAGAATGATGAATTCCTCGCTCCTTCCGGACAGGTGCTTGACTCGATGCTCAGCGAACACCAATGCGAAGGCTGGTTGGAGGGTTATCTGTTAACAGGGCGACATGGACTTTTCAATAGTTATGAAGCTTTCATTCGTATCATCGACTCAATGTTCAGCCAGCATGCCAAGTGGCTGAAGGTAACTTTGGAAATACTGGCTGCCGTTACTATTTTGCATCAATATCTGCCAGATCTGAAAATCCGAGTGATCAATGTCGTTGATTTGATGAAACTGCAGTCGGCAAGCGAGCATCCGCACGGACTTAACGAAACGGACTTTGATTCGCTCTTCACTAAAGATAAACATATAATTTTTGGTTTCCATGGATATCCATGGCTGGTTCATCGGTTGACATACTGCCGCACTAACAGGAATATACATGTCAGAGGATATGTAGAAGAAGGAACGATTACCACACCTTTCGACATCAGGGTGCAAAACAAACTTGACCGGTTCCACCTGGTGCAGGATGTGATAAATCGTCTTCCCCAATTGGGTGCAAGCGGTGCCGTGCTGAAGAAGATTGTACAGGATAAGCTCGTTGAACATAAACTGTACATAGACAAAAATGGTGTGGACATGCCGGAGATTCTTAACTGGAAATGGAGCAACCTAAAATGAATATACAAGAGCTCATAGAAACTGCAAAAACGCTGGTCGCTGACGACAAGGGTCTGTTGGCGATGGATGAAAGTAATCCCACATGTAACAGACGATTCGCTGCTTTGGGAATTCTGCAGAATGAGGAAACACGACGGGCATATCGTGAGATGATTGTGACTACCGAAGGTCTCGGTAAATGCATCAGTGGGGCGATCCTCTACGATGAGACAATCCGTCAGCAGACGAAAGAAGGAACTTCCTTTGTTAAAACCATCACCGATGCAGGAATCATTCCGGGAATCAAAGTTGACACTGGTGCTAAGGACATGGCAGGTCATAGTGGAGAGAAAATAACTGAAGGTTTGGATGGATTGCGCGATCGCCTCCGGGAATATTTTCAAATGGGCGCCCGTTTTGCAAAGTGGCGGGCAGTGATTGCCATAGGAAATGGTATTCCCAGCCGTGGTTGTATAGAGGCTAATGCGCATGCGTTGGCTCGTTATGCTGCCTTGTGCCAGGAAGCAGGATTTGTCCCGATCGTTGAGCCTGAGGTACTCATGGATGGCAATCATTCCATGGAACAGTGTTTTGAAGTAACGGAGGAAGTCCTTAGGACAGTTTTCAGGCAGCTTTATAAACAACGGGTGACACTTGAAGGTATAATCCTGAAACCCAATATGGTGCTTCCGGGATTGACCTGTACAAAACAGGAATCAGTGGATACAGTAGCCGATATAACGGTAGAGTGTCTTTTGCGAGCTGTCCCTGCTGCGGTTCCGGGGATTGCCTTTTTGTCTGGGGGTCAATCCGGCGAACTGGCTTCGGCTCGTCTGAATGCTATGAATGTCAGATTCAAATCTCGATTGCCATGGGCGCTGGCATTTTCGTTTGCACGCGCCATACAGCAACCTGCCCTGGAGATTTGGCATGGTGAAGAGAATAATGTGTTGGCAGCACAGGAGGCTCTGTATCATCGCGCAAATTGCAACCGGGCTGCCCGACATGGCGAATATAGTGCAGCAATGGAAAAGTCATGACATGGAACACAAATTGAGATTGCTGAAATTCTGAGAGATAAGGATTATGAAAAAACTAATAGTATTTGATCTTGACGGCACACTTGCTGAAAGTAAGTCAGCTCTTGATACTGAAATGTCTGCGCTTCTGCATGAATTGCTCGGTATCGTTAAAGTGGCAGTGATTTCGGGAGGAGATTGGCTGCAGTTCGAAAAACAAGTGCTTTCCGGCCTTCCCCATGATAAAAGCCTGGAGAACCTGTCAATCCTTCCTACCTGCGGTACAAAGTTCTACCAATATGGAACGGATTGGAAAAAGATTTATTCTGAAGATTTCACTGCAGAAGAAAAAAAGAAAATTATCAGTTCACTTAAAAAGGCACTCGAAGCATCTGGATTCAAGATTAAAAAGCTATGGGGAAAGGAAATTGAAGACCGCGGGAGCCAGATAACATTTTCAGCTTTAGGACAGGAAGCTCCAAATGAAGAAAAAGAAAAATGGGATCCAGATTTCACCAAACGAAAGAAGATCAAAGCAATCCTTGACAAATTAATTCCCGGATTTTCTGTTCGATTGGGTGGCGAAACATCTATTGACATCACTAAGCCTGGTATCGACAAAGCTTACGGAATTAAAAAGCTCAGGGACACTCTTGGCATTTCAATTCCTGAGATGATTTTTGTAGGCGACGCTTTGTTCCCCGGGGGCAACGATTATCCTGCAGAAGAAGCAGGGGTTGTCTCTATCAGGGTCAAAAATCCAACTGAGACAAAACGGGTGATTGAAACAATTATCGCTTGTTTGGGAAGTGGGCAGTCGGCAAATCTTAATCTGGAGGAGAACACATGAGTGGAATTAAATTGAAGCGTCTTGGAAAGATAATGGAGCCGCAACCAGGCAATCCTCAGGAAATAGAAGGTGTCCTGAATCCGGCTGCTACTCGTGGACCTGATGGTAAACTCTACCTGTTTCCACGGTTAGTCGCAAAGGGCAATTTTTCGCGCATCGGCATTGCCAGAGTTCTTTTTAATGATAATGGTGATCCGTTTGGGGTCGAGCGGCTTGGGATTGCTTTCGAACCTGAAGCTGATTATGAGCTGCGATCAGACGGCAGCGGTGGTTGCGAAGATCCTCGTGTCACTTATGTAGAGCCACTGAAACGCTATATGATGACTTACACGGCGCTTTCTCCCAAAGGGCCACGGATCGCTATTGCTATATCGGTTGATTTGTTTCACTGGGAACGCCTTGGATTAGTTACTTTCGAATCATACAATGGCATAGATTTCGTTCATGTGGATAATAAGGACGCAAGCCTCTTCCCAGTTGCCATTCCTAATCATGCAGGGAAAATGCAATTGGCTATGCTTCACCGGCCACTTTTTCAGGGTACCAGACCAGAAGAAACTGTTCTCCAGTCCAAGATGAGGGAAGTGGACATCGACCATGAAAGCATCTGGATTTCTTACTGCCCGATGCCTTTAAATGATATTGAACCTGATCACGTCGGTTTATTTAATTCACATCACCGGCTTGCGACACCTGTGTCACTATGGGAAAGGCTAAAAATTGGCGGAGGAACTCCGCCAGTCCTTACCAGGTATGGTTGGCTTATCCTTTACCATGGAGTCTGTGAAATGCCTGATCAGGGCAAAGCGGGGAAGCATTTATGCTATTCGGCCGGTGTAATGGTGTTATCAAAGGATCATCCGCAAGAGATACACTATCGCTCAGTAAAACCGGTATTGAAACCAGAACTAAAACAAGAACGTCAGGGCACTATTTCAAACGTAGTGTTCCCTACCGGTATTGACCGTCGTGACGATCTTGGTTTGAAGGACCGCTTCGATGTTTATTATGGTATGGCTGACAACAGAATTGGCGTTGCACGTCTTGATTTGCCGGATATTTTGCCGCCAGAAGGAATCGCGGACAAACCGGATGCAAAGGTTTAAAGCTCTTATTTTAGTAATTCAAAACCATTTTATATGCCGATCCAACACCGCAAAATTCCTGTTTTACCTGAGTGTCCGCGAATACGCCCCATTGCCGGTCACATCTGTCGGTCGTATCCTGTCGGACGGCAGAGCTTTTCACGCGCTTGCCAGGGAGAAATTCTTACCTTGACAATTACCACAGAGGATCTTCTTCCTGAAAATATTCAGGCGAACCTGGTGACAACACTGAACTCGAACGATGGTAATACATGGGAAACAGTCCCTTTCGTGCGTGATAATGAACATACACTGGTGTGTCGGGTTACACCCAAATGGTCTGGCCTCCATTCCTTCCGGGCAGAGTTCTCTATGGATAAGGGCACTTCGTGGCTTAGGGATTCCGTCCCTGATGCCTGGGTTTTGATCGACCCGCCCCAGGTAGATGGCCTATGTCTATATACCATGATTCCTAATGTATCGGGTTCATTGGCTGATTGGAAAGACGATCTTAAACGCATTCGGGAGATGGGTTTCAATGCCATTCATCTCCTTCCCATAACAACTCTGGACACTTCAGAAAGTCCTTATGCAGCCAGGGACCTGTTTGATATTGATCAAAGCTATCTGGTGGAAGGGTCAAAGCGAGACGGTCTTTCGCAATTAGAGGAGTATATCAAAGAAGCCAAGACATTGAACATCAGACTTTGTTTTGACCTGGTTCTCAATCATGTTGGAGTACACAGCACGATGGCACAACGGGCGCCGGATTGGATCATACCGGATCCGGATCAGCAGGACGGGTTCATGCGTGCACGGTATTGGTCAAGCCAGGGCTGGTGCGCATGGAACGACCTCGCCCTTATTAACTATGAGCATCCTTCGGAAGAGATCCGTTCGGAAATATGGGCATACATGACTGATTATACATTGTTCTGGGCAAAATATGCCAATGACACAGGAGGATTTGTACGCTTCGATAATTTACATAGCAGCAATCCGGATTTCGTCCAGTCACTCACATCGACTTTGCATACAGAGTATCCCGAGGTGGGAATCATTGCTGAATATTTCACCGATGAAACTACCCTGCTGCATACGGGACCAAAGTGGGGGTTAAACCTTAATCTGGCAACACCATGGAATTACAAATTTGTACCTCAGCTTCGTGAATATCTGAATTACATACACCGTGTTTCTAAGCATATCAGGTACTTCATGCCGATAACATCACACGATTCGGGATCACCGGCTCAGGAGTTCGGCAGCGCCGATTCAACTGTCCCTCGTTACGTTGCTGCAGCTTTGTTGGGTACAGGGGCAACCGGAATCATTCAGGGGGTTGAATCTGGAGAGAAAGAACGGATCAGATTTATCGGCAGGAAGAAGAAAATATTATATTCTAACGCGCCCAAGTTTGCTCAGTTCATAAAACAGGTCAATGCTATTCTGACAGATTATCCTGCTTTTCGCCGCGGGGAAAACTGCCAGTTCGTTGATGACGGACATCCCGCTGTAATAGCGGCATTTCGTAAAGAAACAGGAACACAGGAGTCAGGATTTCTCGTTGTGTGCAATTTTGACATACACAATCCGCAGAGTATCGAGGTCAATCTTTCACCTTTTCTTGGAACAAACGAGCCTTTCCCTTGTATTGAGTTGTTAAGTGGAGAATCGCAAATTTTTAAAAATCCACACCTACAGCTTCAGCTTCCGCCATGCACAGCAAAGGTATTGAGATTTTCCAAAAGCTAATAATCAATGGCCGACGGATATTGGCACTTAAATAAATTGATAAGAGTAATCAGGCACAAAGCCGTAGTAATCATCCGAAATAGCCCGTTGGCATAAAAAAGAAGTTATGGAAAAGCATTTGTTTATACTGGTCTTATTTGTTTTAGTTTTTCTTGCATTGATAATCTTTCTGATTAAGAAAAACCATAAAGACAGAAAAAATTTATTTAAAAAATTGCCGGGAGATTATCCGGATCCCAAAGAGGTTAAATCTGAATTTGATACTGAGGATTAAGATAGAGTGAATTATTAAAACTGCATAATTCACTGGTTTTTGTTAATCATATCCATCTTAAGTGAAACAATTTTTTCAATTTATAAAATATCTATTATGACAATTCAATTTAATACGGACAATAATATTAAAGGAAGCGAAAAACTAAGAGCCCCGTTAATCGCGTTAATATCAGAAGAATTAAGCAGGTTTAGTCATCAGATAACTCGGGTGGAAGTTCATCTTTCAGATGAGAACAGCGATAAGGAGGGATTAAACGATAAACGATGTATGATTGAAGCCCGTCTTGAGGGAATGAAGCCAATTGCTGTTACAAACCATGCAAATACCCATGAACAGGCAATAGCAGGAGCAGTTGAAAAGTTAAAGACTTCTCTTGATACAATACTCGGACGTTTGAGGAATCATTAACTACGATGAAAAATTAACTGAACCGGTACAGCAAATAAGATCATCACTTCTGACGCATAACAAACAATGAAAGCAATACTATTATGAAATCTTTAAAGCCGAAAATTGCAATAATTGGCGCTGGTAATGTGGGAAGTACTTTTGCCTTTTCACTGATGATTAGCGGGTTAATCAGGGAAATTGTTTTAATAGACAAAAATGAATTGATTGCAAAAGGCGAGGTCATGGATCTGAATCATGGTTTAAGCTTTGCCCATCCCACAAAAATTTACACTGCAGGGTTTGATGGCTGCAAAAATGCAGATATTGTTGTAATTACAGCAGGTGCAAAGCAGAAGCCGGGGCAGAGTAGAATAGATTTAGTACAAAATAATGTCACATTATTTAAAGATATAATACCTGCCATTGCAAAATATGCAGGCAATGCTATTCTTTTGGTCGTGACTAACCCTGTAGATATTCTTACTTATGTGACTTTAAAAATATCAGGCTTACCTCCGAATAGGGTAATAGGCTCAGGAACGGTACTTGATACAGCAAGATTAAAGTATATGATAAGCGAGTATTACAAAGTAGATCCCAACAATATACACGCTTATATTATTGGTGAACATGGGGACACTGAACTTCCCGTATGGAGTAATGCAACCATTGGAGGGATGGATATAGAAAAGTATTGTACTGACTATGTCCATCCTGCTATTGCTAAAAATGAATTATCGGAAATATTTGAGAAAGTAAAGAATGCAGCATATGAGATTATCCAGGCAAAAGGCGCCACCAATTATTCTATTGCACTAACACTGGTCAAAATAATCCGCTCTATTGTACGAAATGAGAATTCTATTTTGCCTGTTTCCACTCTAATCACTAACTACTATGGGATCAGTGATATATGTATAAGTATTCCATCTCGCGTTAATATAAAAGGTGTAGGTCACTTCCTTAAACTCGATCTGTCAGAGCAAGAGCAGGAGTTATTCAAACTTTCTGCCAATACATTAAAAAAAATCATAAAAACAATTGATTTATAACCCTTCTTTATTAGTGATTGAAAGATTTGATTTCAGCTTTGTTAAATGGGAGTTTAATTAAACAGGTAACTATGAGGGAAATATATTCACAAACTAAGGTGATAGCAACTTTAGGCCCTGCATCAGACAGTAAAGATATTATTCATCAAATGATTAATGAGGGTGTTGATGTATTCAGATTGAATTTTTCACATTCAACAAAGGAAGAACATTTGAGGTTAATAAACCTTATTAAAGAATTAAACAAAGAATTAGGAACCAATGTCTCGATACTTGCCGATTTGCAGGGGCCAAAACTCAGGGTGGGCGAAATTGAAAATAACTTAATCTTATTAGAAGAAGGTGATATCATAACTTTTATTACTGAAAAATGTATGGGCACCAAAGACCATATTTATATGAGTTATCAGGAATTTCCAAAGGATGTTAATTCTGGTGAAATAATACTTATTGACGATGGAAAAATAAAGCTGGAAGTTATAGGAACCAATAAAAATGATATCGTTAAAGCAAAAGTTATTTATGGTGGTCCCCTTTATTCAAACAAAGGGGTAAACCTGCCTGATACCAATAGTTTCTCTTCCATGCCTTTCTGATGAAGATATTTCGAATGCTGTTTTTGCACTGGACCAGAATGTTGATTGGATTGCATTGTCTTTTGTCAGAAAGGCTTCTGATATTCTTGAACTAAAAAATCTTATAAAGAAAAAAAATGGTCAGGCAGGTGTTATTGCCAAAATTGAAAAACCCGAAGCCCTCCTGGAAATAGATCAGATTATCGACTTATCCGATGGGGTAATGGTTGCGCGTGGTGATCTTGGAGTAGAAGTTCCATTTGACGAAGTCCCTTTATTACAAAAATTAATTGTTGAGAAATGTATTATGCGTTCAAAACCTGTAATAATTGCAACACAGATGATGGAAAGCATGATTATAAATTTCAGGCCTACCAGAGCCGAAGCCAATGATGTGGCTAATGCCGTACTCGATGGCGCAGATTCTTTATTGCTTAGCGGCGAGACTTCTGTTGGTAAATATCCTGTTGAAACTATAAACAGCATGCAAAGGATTATTGATTATACTGAAAATCATGGGAATCCTTTTAATAAACAACATTCACCAAGGGAAGGCACTCCTACATTTCTTGCCGACTCCATTTGTTACAATGCATCGCAATTAGCCCAACAAGTTGGAGCAACAGCCATAATCACTTTTACACATTCCGGGTATACTGCAATCAGGATATCCAGCCATAGGCCCAAATCTAAAATCTATGCTTTTACAAATAATAAAAAGCTTTTGCATAAAATTTCAATGGTATGGGGAATCCGGCCATTTTATTTAAATACATACAACGATTTAGACAAGGCAATTCACGATTCTATTAAGATACTTAAGGAGAACAAACTGTTGGTTAAAGGAGACTGTGTGATTCATGTTGGCAGCACTCCTCTTAGCCTTCACGGAAGAACGAATATGATGAAGGTTAGTTATATTTAGGAGAATTCATTAAATAAATACGTATTATTAAATCAAATCAATACAAAAAAATAAATCCTATGTTAAAAATAATGAATGATCTACCAGGTAATGTTCTGGGTGTTTCAGCAGAAGGAAGAATAACCGGAACAGATTATGAAACTGTTTTAATTCCTGCTATAGAGGAAAAATTGAAAACAAATAAGAAAATGCGGATGCTTTACCTTCTTGGAAGCGACTTTACAGGATTTGATCTGAACGCTATGCTGGATGATGCTAAAATGGGGATGAAACATTTATCTGCCTGGGATAGGATTGCATTGGTATCTGATCATGAGGTGATAAATACTTTTGCAAAATTTTTTGGATACATGCTGTCATGTGAACTTCGCATTTTTAAAAATGCTGAATTGGCAGAAGCAAAAAAATGGATTTCTGAAAAATGGTAATTAAAAAATCACTTTCATGATGAAGGATAAGAAAAAAGAAATATTGCACAATCTTTTCATAGAGTTGGTTAAGTTGCAAAAGGAGATTATTTCATCCGACCTTAAATTACTTGTAATACTCGAAGGAAGAGATGCCGCCGGCAAAGACGGAACCATTAAAAGAATAATCAGGCACCTTAGTCCGCGCGAAACAAGGGTTGTGGCATTGGGTAAACCTTCGGACAGGCAGGAACGCGAATGGTATTTTCAGCGTTACTCTGTCCAATTACCGGTTTCTGGAGAATTTGCACTCTTTAATCGAAGTTGGTATAATCGGGCTGGGGTGGAAAAAGTGATGGGTTTCTGTAATGAGAAGGAATACGAATCATTTTTTAAAGAAGTGGAATTATTTGAAAAGATGCTCGTGGATGCAGGCTTTATAATTTTGAAATATTATCTCGATGTCAGCAAAAAGGAACAGGAAAGAAGGCTGAAGGATCGCGAAACTGACCCGCTTAAACAGTGGAAAATAAGCCCTATTGATAAGGAGGCAAAGAAATTCTGGAAAGATTATTCCGAAGCCCGGAATGAAATGTTGCTGAGAACTAATTTCAAACACGCTCCATGGTTTGTGGTGAATGCAGATAAAAAGAAAGCGACTCATATAACTCTCATTACTCATCTTCTAAGGCAGTTGGAATACCAAAATAAGGATAAAAAATTATTGTCACATGATTATGAATTAGTTTATCCCGCCACGTCCGAAAATATAAAAGGTAAGCTTCACTGATTAAGAGAATCAGCAGCATACCCATAAAGAGAAAGCTAATAATAAACCCCCCAAAAGTATAGAGCATACCAATTATGAATACCAAATCTGACAATCCAAAGGCTCCGGAATCGAAGCTTGGATCCAAGCCAAATGCAAAGGACGATCTGAAATATCTTCCCATGTCGGAACTGCAGACAAAACTAGGTTTTTCGCCGGACGGCCTCACTCAGGATGAGGCACAGAAACGGCTGACTCAATATGGGCCTAACGAGATTGAAGAAAAGAAGACCAATCCGTTCCTGAAATTCCTTTCATATTTTTGGGGTCCCATCCCGTGGATGATTGAGGTCGCTGTTATCCTTTCAGCAGCAGCCCGGCATTGGCCTGATTTTGGTGTAATACTCGTTCTGCTTTTGGCCAATGCTGTGGTCGGGTTCTGGGAAGAGCACGAGGCGGGCAATGCCATTGATGCCCTCAAGGCTAAGCTGGCAGTAAAGGCACGGGTGAAGCGTGATGGGAAGTGGATCAACCCGGCTGCGCGCGAGTTGGTGCCTGGTGATGTCATCCGCTTGCGTCTGGGCGACATTGTGCCGGCAGATGCGCGTCTGCTTGACGGTGATTCAGTTGAAGTGGATCAGTCGGCATTGACAGGCGAATCTATGCCCGCCACGCGTAAACCCGGGGAGGCAGTGTTTTCCGGCTCGATTATTCGTCAGGGTGAGATCGGCGCACTGGTCTATGCAACGGGTGCAAACACCTATTTTGGTAAGACGGCGCAACTGGTGCAGGAAGCACACACCGTCAGCCACTTTCAGCGCGCAGTGCTGAAGATCGGCAATTACCTGATCATTCTTGCTGTGGCCCTGGTGGCAGTGATTATTACAGTGGCCATCTTCCGTGGTGACCCGATCCTCACAACGCTGCAGTTCGCCCTGGTGCTGACCGTGGCCGCTATTCCCGTGGCGATGCCGACGGTGTTATCAGTAACGATGGCGGTCGGCGCACGCCTTCTGACCAAAAAAGAGGCGGTTGTGAGCCGCTTGGTAGCCATCGAAGAGTTGGCTGGTGTGAACGTAATGTGCGCTGACAAGACCGGCACCCTGACACAAAACAAGCTGACGCTGGGCGATCCGTTCAGCGTTAACAATGTTCCCGTTGACCAGGTGATCCTTTATGCTGCATTGGCGTCGCGTGCAGATAATAATGATACCATTGATCTGGCAGTTCTGGGTGGTCTGAAAGACAAAGATTCGTTGAAGGGTTATGATGTGGTTCATTTCCAGCCATTCGATCCGGTGCATAAGCGCACTGAAGCCACAGTGAAGGCCACAGACGGAAAAGAGTTCAAAGTGACGAAGGGTGCACCGCAGATCATTTTGCAATTGTCTGATAATGCCGGACAGGTGAAGTCAGCCATTGACAAGGCGGTCAACGATTTCGCGGCACACGGTTTTCGCTCTCTGGGTGTAGCTCGTGCCGGGGGCGATGGCAAATGGAAGTTTGTTGGGGTGTTGCCCCTGTTCGATCCGCCTCGCAAAGATGCCAAAGCAACAATCGCGACTGCGCTTGCGATGGGCGTAAAGATCAAGATGGTTACAGGCGATGCACTGGCCATCGCCAGGGAGACCGCTAAAAAGTTAGACATGGGTACAGATATCCTCGATGCCGGCAGCCTGGGCGATGCAAAGAAGCAAGAAACAACAGCAGTGGCTGAGTCCATCGAGAAAGCTGATGGTTTCGCCCAGGTGTTCCCCGAACACAAGTTTCACATTGTTGATGTCCTGCAAAAACGCGGCTATATCGTCGGCATGACAGGCGACGGGGTGAACGATGCCCCCGCGTTGAAGAAAGCCGACTGCGGCATTGCCGTTTCAGATGCGACAGATGCAGCACGTGCGGCAGCATCCATTGTGCTGCTGAAACCCGGCTTGTCTGTGATCATAGATGCGATCAAGGAGAGCAGGAAAATTTTCCAACGGATGAACAGCTATGCAATTTATCGGATCGCCGAGACTCTGCGCGTATTGTTATTTATGACGTTATCGATCCTTGTATTTAATTTTTATCCAGTAACAGCAGTTATGATCGTTATGCTGGCGTTGCTCAACGACGGCGCCATCCTGTCCATTGCCTATGACAATGTTCACTACAAAGATCAGCCCGAGTCATGGAATATGCGTATGGTGCTTGGGATATCCACTGTGCTGGGTGTCATAGGGGTAATCTCGGCCTTTGGTTTGTTTTATCTGGGTGAACGGGTATTTCATATCGACCGTGCGCATATCCAGACACTTATGTATTTGAAGCTGTCAATAGCAGGTCATCTGACAATCTTCCTTACACGAACACGTGGCCCATTCTGGTCCATACGCCCGGCGCGGATTTTATGGATAGCTGTGCTCGGAACCCAGATGGTGGCGACATTGATAGCGGTTTATGGGCTGTTTATGACGCCCCTCGGCTGGGGTTGGGCAATGTTTGTCTGGGGCTATGCGTTGGTGTGGTTCCACGTGAATGATCGTCTGAAACTTCTTGCGTACCGGATTTTCGATCCGCGCGGTGAGCATTGCAGAAAGAATGAAGATTAAAAAGCTTATAAGTTCCATTCCCCTATTCGGCAAATCACGCATAAATGGCGCAAACTACTCGAAAATGTATGAATAATGTAACTCTTTTAAAAAGTTATGTAACACTTATCCGGTTACAGTTGCTCAACTTAGTTCCCTCAAAATTCAATAGGGACAGTTCCATAACGAGTGGAAAGTGGAGCCCCTTAAATTAGTACAGAAGGGCATGACCCCATTTGGACAAACCTGCCTGTTGGCAAAGACAGGGGAAACCAACACAACTTTAAATGTAAATAAAAATTGAATAAAAGCTGATGCAGATAAAAATGAAAAGTAAAGTAGGCTTATGGATTGACCACAGGCAAGCAGTTATTGTTTTTATTTCTGGCCATGAAATTGAAAAAAAAGTTCAGGGAGCTTGGTCACAGGGGTTGAATCTGTTGAAAGAATGACTGACCGGCAGGTTATTGCAAAAGTAAGAAAGTACTTTCAAAATGTAATTTTTTCACCATCACGTGCTTGAAAGGTGAACCTCTAAAAATAATATGTATTATATAATTCCGGTAATATGTACCATCATTCCCACATTTGAACTAAACAGGTCTGGAACACCCATGCCATTGCTGTTTATTTGGTATCCGCGTTTTTCGATGGTGGAAATCATTGCCATGCAGAAAACACCACTAAATGCATTAAACACAAAAGACACATCATGCCTGAAAAAGTGGGAGTTATATAAATCTGTCAAGGAATTATGTAACGATTATGCATTAATGACAGCCTACCTTTACAGAAAATAGTTTTGGTTCCATAAACGGAATGCCGCTAAGCAATAGTTGAATTGGCTTTGTTCTTTGTATTGATTTAAGGAATTAAAAAATTTGAAGCTCTATATTAAAAATATGGTTTGCAGTCGTTGCAAAACACTAGTAAAAACCGAACTGAACAAAATAGGCGTTCAATATGTTGATGTGGAGTTAGGTGAAGTCACTATTAAGGAAAAAATAACGCCAGGACAATATACCAGGCTATACTCTGCGTTGCAACAATCCGGAGAGTAATTGAATTATGTCAACAAATAATGCGTTACTATGAATTTTAAACAACTTTTCTATTCCCCGAATAATGTGAAACCCGCTGAAAATACTGCATTTGATAAAAACGTAGGCTCAAAATCGTTGGATCTGTCGGGCGCTATTGCAGTTATAGGCAAGGCATCGGAAAATCATTTCATGCTACGATTGCAGGAAATGGAAGAACTCAATTCCAGTCTCGAAAAACTTGTCGAACAACGTACAAAAAAACTTAACGAAGTTGTTGCGACAAATACTAAATTTCTTTCTATTATAGCACATGATTTAAGAAACCCTTTCAGTTCAATTTTAGGTGTCCTGGAAATATTAAAAGCAAGAGTCAATGAGTTTAATAAAAATGAAATTGAAAACTATGTCGATATTGCTTATAATTCAGATAACGGCATTGGAATTTCATTCGAGGCCCAATGAAACCTCTTTAAGATTGATGGATTTCATTCGAAAGCAGGCACCAATAATGAAAAAGGTACTGGTTTAGGTTCATTACTTTGTAAAGAATTTATTGAAATGCACGGTGGAGATATCCGGGTAGAAAGTGTATAAGACAAAGGAAGCAAATTTATATTTACATTGCCGCATTATATTTGAAGTATAATGCTCCCATTGTCGTTGCAGAAAATGCGTGAATGTTGATCCTGATCATTTCGGTTCCAAATAAAAAAGACCATCTGCATTTGTTCAAGACGGCCTTTTCTGCATTTAAAAATCGTTGTTAAAACCGATATCCGATTGAAAGTCCGAAACCAGTATTTTTAAGTGATGATTTTTCACTATAAACTGGTACAGTCCGGTTATCTTCGGGATTAATTTTTAGCATTCCGAGTTGTGTATTCAGATGGAGAAAAATTCCGCTTGCCAATTCATATCCGGCAAAAATGTTGCCCCCTGCATCTAATGCTTTTAAATAGGGTACTGATGTGGGATCACCTGTCTCCACCACGTTCTTGAATTCAATATCGGTTGCAGAACCGCTTTCAGGTTTTACCTTGCCCCCGATTGCATAACCAATATATGGCCCAAATCCAAGCATAAATTTCCCTTTACCCACCAGGGCTTTATAAACAACATTCAAAGGCAATTCAACATACGAAAGCTTGGTTGATGAGCCATCAGTATTTTTTGCTCCTTTTGTGGTAAAAAGTAATCCGGGTTGAAAAAAGAACTGCGGAGCAACGGGTATCTGAATATTGACTCCGGCGTGATAACCAAGGATCATATCATTTTCAAGTTTGTCCCCATCAATGTCTTTTCCGTTCAGATTCTGGAGATTTATGCCTCCGAGAATCGCAAAAGAAATTTTTTCTTTATCAGTATTCTGAGCAATTGCTAAAGGAACTGAAAGCATGAGGATCAATACAAAAGAAATTAGTCTTGTTTTCATATTTAATATTTAATAATTTTATGTTTTAATTTGCGATTTATTTAGCTGCTTCTTTTTTAGCTTCAGCAATCATTTTTTCATTTGCAGAGATCAGAAACTCAACCCTGCGGTTTTGAGTGCGCCCGTCTGCAGTTGCATTGTCATATTTTGGTATAGTTTCGCCAAATCCTTTGATTGTAACACGGCTGGCAGTTATATTTTTATCGGACAGATAACCTGACACTGCATTAGCTCGTCTTTCAGATAAGGCCTGATTATAAGCTACACTCCCTTTGCTGTCGGTATGTCCCTGCACTTCAATGTTGGTGTCAGGATAATTGTTCAGGACTTTAACCAGTTTATCAAGGCTGGTTTTAGCATCATCCGACAGATTCGATTTGTCAAATGCAAACAGAACATTACTGCTGAATTCCACAACGATTCCTTCACCAACCCGTTCAACCTTTGCATCAGGAACGGTATTCTTAATTTCCTCAGCCTGTTTGTCCATCTGATGGCCAATTAAAGCACCTGCTCCACCTCCTACAGCAGCTCCGATAATTGCACCCAGAGCAGTATTACCTGCAGCCCTGCCGATTACCGCACCCATTGCACCACCGGCGGCTGTTCCGACAACAGCTCCTTTCTGTGATTTGTTCCATGAAGCGCAGCCCGATAAAACCAAAACTGCACTTATAATCATGATTAAACTCATTCTCAACTTTTTCATAATAGATGTATTTAAATGTATAAAGATTACTGTGCTGGTTATTACTAATTAATATTCTGCGAAAGGTAGGCTCATTTAAACTGACAAGTGTTACACAACTTTCGATAAGAGTTACATAATTCACACATTTTGAGTGTACAATAAATTATTCTTCAAAAAGCACCGTGGCATTTCAACCGAATTATAAATAAAGAATCCATTGCCCGATAGCGTTGTATGGAATGTGTGAATGATGTAATTTTTTCTTAAAGTTATGTAACACATAAGCCGGTATATGGCTGTACATTTACACAGTAAAATTTCACTTCACAAATAAAAAACAATGAAAATTCTGATAATTGGATTTCTTGTACTTTCCGGTTGGGCAGCATTATCAACCCATATCTATGTATGTAAGATAAAAGGATTGTGTAATGAACCTGAAATTATCGAAATAGTTGCGGTACACCCTCAGGATGTCATTGCTGGAGACACCTTGCCTAAGACTTTAGTGCGTGAACAGGCAGTAATCCCTGAAAACCTGATAATCTATTTTGCATTTGACAAATCTGAATTCAATTCTGATGCAAAGACAGAAAAGTACTTTGATGAATCAAATGCGTATCTGAATCAAAACTCGCAAGCCAGGCTCAGTATCATAGGCCATACCGATGCAATTGGATCCGATGAGTACAATCAGGCTCTGGGTTATCGGCGGGCTCAAAGTATGCAGCATTATTTTGAAAGCAAGGGCATGCCTGCAAATAAGATCATAACAGAATCCAGGGGTGAGAAAGAGCCTGCAGATGGGAATAATACAATAGCAGGAAGAGCAAATAACAGGCGAACAGCAATAACTATAATAAAATAAAATCATGAGCACTTTAATAGTTCTTTTAGCACAAACAAAAACTGAAGCAGCCATTGAAATACTTTCTTTATTACTGGTTGCAGCAATCATTGGTTATATAACTGCATGGCTTTATTATAAGTCGGTTTATGTAAGGAAAATTAAAGCTATTGAATCCGAAAAGGATGAATTGAATAACCGTATCGTCAAACTTAATGCTGATAATAGTAATCTGCAAAAAAGTCTTAGTGAAAAGGATAATGAAATAGAACATCTTCATATTGCGCAACGTAAGTATTTACTGGATTACAAAAGTTTTGGAACAGCCACAGAGGAAGAAAAGGATGACCTGAAAATGATCAGCGGTATTGGTCCTTTTATTGAGGAAAGACTGCATGCATTAGATATTAATACTTTCAGACAGATCAGTAAATTCACTGCTCAGGATATTGATACGATTAATAATGCTATTGAGTACTTCTCAGGCAGGATTGAAAGGGACGAATGGGTTGCACAAGCCAGGGAACTTGTTCATATTAAAGATAAAAGGACGGAACTGTTTAAGCAGATCAGTGAAAAGAAAGCGCATATTTACTACAATAGAATAGGAATTGCCAGTAAAGAAGAAGCGGATGACTTAACCATAATCAGTGGTATTGGCGGATGGATAAAAGAAAAACTCAATGTGCTTGATATCTATACGTTTCGACAGATCAGTAATTTTACAGCAGAAGATGTTCAACTGGTTACTGATGCAATTGAATACTTCCCCGGCAGAATTGAAAGAGATGAATGGATACTTCAGGCACGGGAACTTGTCCGGATCGCTGGCAATAAGTCTGAACTCCTTAAACGCATCAGGGAAAGGAAGGGAAGAATTTATTACGACAGGTTAGGGATTGCCCGTAAACATGAGGCTAATAATTTAACCCTGATTGACGGACTTGGATTGTGGGTTGAGGAACGGTTAAACATGCTTGATATATATACTTTTGATCAAATCAGTAAGCTCACACCCGCAGATATAGAAACCATTACTGAGGTCATGGAAATTATTCCGGGTCGTATCGAAAAGGACGACTGGGTTGGTCAGGCCCGTGAACTTGCAAAAAAACAGCATCAAAAGAAAATAATTTAAGAATTCGGATTTCAGATGTGGGCGAAGGAAGGCCTGTTTAGCTCAAATGTGTGAATTATATAACTCTTTTCCGAAATTGTGTAACACTTTCCGGAATTAATAGACCGACCTTTGTATTGTGAAAACGTTTTCACTATTAAAAATCTGAAAATATGAAAACAACTAAATTGAATGCCCTGACAAAAACTTTGTTTTTAGGGGTTTTGGCTACAATGATAATATTTTCATTTCACTCATGTGCCAAAAAAGCGTTCTTTTTAACATCCTCAGTTGTTCCGGCCGCGCAAGGTGAAGTAACTGTAAAAAAGGACAAAAACAATAATTACGTTATTAAAATGCAAATATCAAATCTGGCGGAAATCGATAGAATGCAACCACCGAAAAAAAGTTATGTAGTCTGGATGGAAGCAGAAGGGTATCTTACGAAAAATATAGGACTAATAACCAGCTCAACTAATTTAAATGTATCTTTTGAGACAGTAGCCACCCTTAGACCAACCAGAATATTTATTACAGCCGAAGAAGACGAAGGTGTTCAATACCCGGGTTCAATGGTTGTGTTAACAACGGGCAGATTATAAGATTAATCATAAGAACTCTGTATCAGTAACTCTTATACTTTAATCTTACTAAATTCGTCTAATCGGGATTTCCCTTGTCGAGAAATCATTGAAAATATTTTCATGGTAAATTGTTGAGCTGATTAATTGGATAAAGTTTATTGTCATGAAAAAAATCTTCTATTTACTACTTGTCGCGTGTCTTTTAACAGGATGTGCGTTAAATTTGGTAACAAACCGCAACCAACTGAGTCTGGTAAAGGAATCAGAGTTACAATTAATGGCCACAAGCGAATACAAGACATTTTTATCAGAGCATAAGGTATTAAGCTCTGCTACCAGTAGAGATGCTGCAATGGTTGACCGCATCGGGGCTCGAATCACAAATGCAATTACGAAGTATTTTAACAGCCAGGAAAAAGGATCGGTGCTGGAAGGCTATTTGTGGGAATTCAACACGATTGAAAGCAAAGAAGTCAATGCATGGTGCATGCCTGGTGGAAAGGTGGTTGTATACACAGGCTTATTGCCTGTTACTCAAAACGAAACATCTCTCGCAATTGTTATGGGACATGAGATTGCCCATTCCGTAGCAAAACATGGCAACGAAAGAATGAGCCAGGCCTTGGTTCAGCAATTGGGAGGTATGGCACTGGAGGTTGCTTTATCCCAAAAGCCCCAGGAGACAAAGGATCTGTTCATGATGACCTATGGCATTGGAAGCGAAGTGGGAGCTATTTTACCCTGGTCCCGTCAGCAGGAAACGGAAGCTGATCATTACGGATTGATATTTTCAGCCATGGCTGGTTATGATCCGCGGGAAGCAATTCCTTTCTGGCAAAGAATGTCAGCAGCAGGAGGTGGAAGTCCACCGGAATTTCTGAGCACACACCCTTCCGATGAAACAAGAATAAGAAAGATGAAACAATTTTTGCCGGAAGCTCTTAAATATTATACCCCCCGCAATTAAGTACCGGTTTCTGGTTTGCTTGAACCGTCTCCGGGAGGAAATGATTATCGACTGGTCATAAGAACGGATGGTTGATTGTTTCGAATATGATATTTTTTCATTTAATTTGTATTAGAATGAAATCGGATACTATGTAATTCCGATTTTTTAATACAATAAAATACCACCCATGAAACATGCATGATACCTGAATCATAAAAAGATATATCATCCATGTTTTATCAGACAGGTAATTTATTTAGAATTTATGCGAGTGAAACCAGGCAAGCTGAAATCGATAGCATATTCAAAAGAAAAAATTTCTGATCCGGATACCGTTCAGTTTCCTATAGTTGGTATTGGCGCATCAGCCGGCGGATTAGAAGCTTTGGAACAATTTTTAGGTAATATGCCTGAAAACAACGGACGTACTGGAAAATATCTGGAGCCGGCGTTTGGTAAAGCAAACCTGAATATTTTTGCAATGTTACGGGAAGGTTTGCGCAACATCAAAGTAGGTACAAACGGAGGTACACGGACCTTAAATGTTAACATTCAATGGATTGATAAACCGGAGCCTTTATATGGCACGATAATGATAATTTTTACTGATGTTCCTGAGATTACTGACATCGAACTGAGGGCAAAAAAAGGAAAGAAGACTTTTACCAGTATAAGGCAATCGGAGTTGGAGAATGAGTTGCAGCATACACGTGAAGAGATGCAGAGCACTCTCGAAGAAATGCAGACTTCGCAGGAAGAATTGAAATCTACAAACGAGGAATTACAATCTACCAATGAAGAACTTACGACTTCGAAAGAAGAAATGCAAAGCCTGAATGAAGAACTTCAAACAGTGAACGCTGAATTGCAGTCGAAGGTAGATGATTTTTTACGGGTGAACAATGATATGAAGAACCTGCTTAACAGTACCGATATTGCCACATTGTTTCTCGATAAAGAATTGAATATCCGTCGTTTTACCATTCAGGCAACCAAAATATTTAAGCTGATAAAAAGCGACATCGGCCGACCTTTTACTGACCTGGTTACCGACCTCGAATATCCTGAATTAACTGCGGATGCTCTCGAAGTATTAAGGACCCTCATTTTTATACAAAAACAAATTGCCACCAGAGACGGGTGATGGTTTTCCGTTCGCATTATGCCTTATCGCACTTTCGACGACAGAATAGACGGCCTGGTTATCACTTTTATCAACATCTCTGATCTCAAGCAGGTAGAAGTTAAATACCACGAAACAGAGCAAATGAATCGTTTGCTCTTAAATTCATCCTCAGATGTAATTATTAAATTATCAACCGACTTGAAAATACTGGAATATAATTCTGAAGCTGAAAAATTTTTTGGCAAAAAACGTGAGGATACAGTAAACCAATATTTTATTAATATGTTCATTCCTGAACCGGCGCGAAAAAAAACTGAAAAATATATGAATGAGATGCTAAACAGATTGACGGATGGCAAATTCAAAATGCAGGTAATAGCAGCCGGAGGCAATGTGCAAGTTGTTGAATGCTCTGCAAATGTGCTGGTCAATGACCTTAAAATGGCAGCCGGAATGATTATTATAACTAAAAAAATAACTTAGATATGAGTAACGAAGAACAGAATTTTACAGATCCCCAAATGCTGCACAAAAAAGCTGAAGAACAACTAAGGAAGAAGCAAAAAAAAGTTGACAAGTCGCTTATGGAGACCGATGTGAAAAAGCTCTTGCATGAACTGCAGGTACACCAGATAGAATTAGAAATGCAGAACGAAGAGTTGCATCAGGCTTATGAAACTGCAGAAACGGCTCTTAAAAAATATACCATGTTGTGCGATTTTGCCCCGATAGGCTATTTTATGCTCGATAATGAGGGCAGTATAATCGATCTGAATTTTACTGGCGCCGAAATGCTTGGTGATAAACGCTTTAGCCTGGTAAACAGCAACTTTAAACTGTTCATTTCAAAAGATTCGCAGGCAGTATTTAACGATTTTTTCAGTAAAGTTTATACCAGTAATGCCAAAGAATCATGCGAAGTGAAGCTTGGTTATGACAATAATCATTTATGCACTGTTTATATGGAAGGTATAGTTACCGGCGATGACCGGAAATGCCTTTTGTTGGTGGTTGATATTTCAGGTTTCAAGAAACAGGACAATTCTTAAACAATTCTTTCCCACCCCTCATAATTTTAGTTACAAATAGTGCACCGCTTTGGTGAATGTGTGAATGATGTAATTCTTTTGAATAATTGTGTAACTCTTTTCTTTCAACTTAACCTACCTTTTGTTAAGATTATTCATAATAAAATGCGATATGAAAAAAGTTGGGTATGCCCTCATTCTGATTGGTTTAGTGTTAACCATCTTTACAACTGTTACCTTTTTCTCAAGAGAAAGAGTTGCAAAAATCGGCGATATTAATATAACGGCAAACAAACGACACCACCTCAAATGGTCTCCACTGGTTGGCATTGTGGTAATGGCGATCGGCGGAGTTGTTGTATGGCAGTCCCCTAAAAAATAGTTGCGACAAATTAAACTCCTGATTATATAAGCATTTCCAGTGTTATATAATACATTCCTGTTAAAAGGGACTCACCATTGTATTAACTAAAAATCAATACAATGAGGGAAGAGATATTTGGCCATACTATAAAGAGGCTCATGTCAGGCATTATAACGAATCTGAAAGACATGTATAAGACCTGATCGGCACAATTTAATAATCAGATGATTTTCTTAGACTATTATAGAATATTGGGGATAGAAAAGACTGCAATGCCGAAGGAGATCAAAAATGCTTATCGGAAGTTAGCCAGAAAGTATCACCCCGACTTAAATCCGAATGATAAAGATGCAAAAAGGAATTTTCAGCAGATAAATGAAGCGAATGAAGTATTGAGTGACCCTGAAAAGCGAAAGAAATATGATCAATACAGTAAGGATTGGCAACATGCTGAACAATTTGAAAATGCAAAACAATATCAGGAACAATCTTCAAATTCGCAAGGAGCAAGTTATTCAGAGACATATTCCGGAGGTGATTTTTCCGATTTTTTTGAATCTATGTTTGGCGGGGCATCAAGTGCTGGCAGAAGCAGGCGGGTGAAATACAGAGGAGAAGATTACAATGCGGAATTACACCTCGACCTCATCGATGTTTCTAAAACCCACAAACAAACATTAACGGTAAACAGGAAAAACATAAGAATTACTATACCTGCCGGAATTGATCCCCATTTCATGAATTTTGTTGATTGCGTGAAGAGTCGTAAACGCGAAGATCTTAACAGCGAAGTAGAAGAGGGACATATATCAACTACACAGACGCTTTTAGGGTGCATAGCATACAGGACAGGCAGGAAGCTTACATTTGACGGGAAAACTGAAAGATTTGTCGATGATGATGATGCAAATACCTATCTGGCACGACCGGGAGGAGGTCGTAAACCATATAATATACCAGATGTAGTTTAGGATTAAAACTATTAATCTACCATAATAAGGGATTTTCAGTATCCCTTCGGCGTCATGCATCTTGTTTCCATACAATTGCTGAGGTAATTTTGGAACCAAAACTGGTCATATGAAAAAGCAGTAAAGGATCAACCGCAGTGAAGAAATGTTAGCACTTATCGAACAATGGCAGGAAAGCGGCAAGATCCAACAAACATTTTGCCAGGAACATGATCTGACATATACGACATTTTATTATTGGCTCAGGCATTATCGCCGACAGATTAATGAGAGCAGCTTTCTGCCTGTTGAAATCAGTTCAGGATCTCATATTGAAATCCATTACCCTGGTGGAGTAGTCTTACAATTACCAGCAGCCACAAGGCTCTCAACACTAAAACAACTGTTAAGTCTGTGAGCTATCTTTTTCAATGTTTTCACTCCACTTCTACTTTCAGATACTTTTTTTTACAACTCTGCCACAGATATGCGAAAAGGCTTCGATGGTCTGTGCGGACTGGTTCATACAGAACTTGGACGCCGACCGGAGGGTGGAGAGGTATTTATCTTTGTTAATCGTCAGAGGGATAAGATAAAATTGCTTCACTGGGAAGAGGGCGGATTTGTATTGCCAAGATTATGGAAAACTTTCCATAAACTGGGATGGAAAAACTACTTGTTTGCAGGATCACATGAAGCGGCACAACAGGCAGCGATGATCTACTCATTCCTGGGAACCTGCAAAATCAATAACGTTGAACCATACTCCTGGTTAAAAGAAACTCTCACCCGCATCCCTGATCAGTCAATCCAGAAATTGGACGAACTGTTACCCCGCTAACAAACTTTAATAAAAATCATCTCCAGAAAAACAAGAGGCATCAGTCCGAAGGCTTACGATGAAGAAGACTAAAAGCGGAAAATTAACTCTTTCACTTGAACTTTCGAGTGATAATGAATATAAGTTCATGTATCTCGTGGATGGAACCAACTGGGAAACCGATTAGGAAGCCGATTGTGTTGAATTTATCCCCTGGGCAGAGGAATACAATTCAATTCTAAAGGTGTAGGCGATTTAAATATTATGAGGCTGCTTGTTTAGGACTTTAAAGTTTTATAGGCAGCCCCTTTAAATAATAAACTATCAAAGAAAGAATTAGGTTACAAATGTGTTATAATCACTTATTAATAATTATAAAGCTATTCTTCTTTTTTAAGATATTTTTTAATTATATCCGATGCCCACTCTTTCCCGCCAAGGCCAAAAGCCAATCCTAATGCCAGGCAGATAGCACCAAAAACGAGGATGAATGCATTGTTTACAATTTGTTCTGCAATATTTAACTGTCCCAATATTATAAAAACAGTAAGGACTATGATCGCATAATATGCAATATTACCAATAATTACAGCAGTCTTCTCCTGCATGTTTTTAAGGGATGTTATCAGCACCTGAGATACTAATCGGGCAAAATAAATTCCCAGTATCAGGATAATTATTGCCACAATTATATTTGGAATATATAACATTATTTCATTGAACAATGTTGAAGCAGCAGTAAGCTTTAAACTGTTCATTGTGGCCAAAATTACAACAAGCATTATGATCCAGTAGACCAGTGTCCCAATCACATCGATAGATGAGACTTTAACTCCCCCATCTATTAAAAATTTTTCAATTCCGGTTTTATCAGTTAAGTAATTAAATCTTACAAGCTTGAGGCCTTTAACTACCAGTTTTTTTATTACTTTTGCAATGATCCATCCTATCAGAAGTATAAGCAAGGCCCCAATAATTTGAGGCAGAGCAACTGCAATTTCATTCAGAAATTGCCGGAAGCTTTCCCAGAAAAGATTTATTTGTTCACTCATAATCTTAAAAATTTTATAGGTTAATAATATTGAAAAACCATAGAAACTTCAACTTTCGGTTGGTTGAATAGTCACAATTTACGAAATATTTCATTAAATGTCAAATTAGACATTCAATAATTGAATTAATTCATCCAATTTTGGAGAAAGGATAATTTCAGTTCTTCTGTTTTTTGCTCTTCCTTCAGCAGTTTCGTTGTCTGCTTTAGGAAAATATTCTCCCCGTCCTGACGCGGTCATACGGGTAGAAGCTATCTTATAATCATTCGAAAGTATACGTACAATAGATGTAGCTCTCATTACACTTAAATCCCAATTATCTTTATAAACAGACGTTTTTATAGGTACATTATCTGTATGTCCCTCAACCAGAATATCAATATCAGGATTCTTATCCAAAATATCTCCCAGGAGTTTCAATGCCTCTTTCCCTTTTTCTTCCACATTAGCACTTCCTGATTTGAATAAAAGCCTATCTGACATAGAAACATAAACCTTCCCATTTTTAATTTCAACTGACAATTCATCAGAATTAAAGCCAAGGAGAGCATTTCGTAAAATACTGTTTAGTCTTTTGGTTATGGAATCTTGTCTTGCAATAATCAGCTCCATCTCCTTCAGTGATTTCTCTCTGTCAGAAAGCAATTTTTCCTTGACCTCTAACTCCTCTGATTTTGCTTTTAGCGCTTTACTTAATTTATCAGTTTGTGATAAGTTCTCATTGATTAAATCATTATACTTCCCCTGTAAATCATTGTGTCTATTTGTTAAATCATTGAATTTTCCATCAAGGTCGGTATTTTTACTGGTCAGGTCAATTATATTGTCTTTAAGACCAGCATTTTCTTTTTCTTTTAATGCCAGGTTATTACATAATATGTCTCTTTCATTCACAACAGTTTTCAGTCTTTTTCCCCACAAGAAGATCTTCTTCTCAGGCTTTGATTCTCCGCACTTATAAACAGTAGCACAGGCATTTAGCAAAATTCCCAGTGTTAATGGAAGGATTATAAGATTTATTCTTTTCATGTTTTTTCATTTTAAGTTTTCGACAATAAAATAATTCCTTTTTATTTTGAATTTATTATTAGGTGTAATTGCTCTTTTATTCAATTTGCGTTTGGGTAGAGATATTAATCTATCCAAAAAGGTAGGTCTTAATTTGGAGGCAGGAGTGGTCTACAGTCACTCACCATTTGAATTGTATGGTATGGAAGACACAAGAGTATTACCCGGTTTTGGAATATACTTTTTTTATCGAATATAATTAGAATGTAATTAATTAACGGCACCGAACAAGCCGATAAATGCCTGAAATGGAGGATACCAATTAAATCAGAAGATAGTTTTATAAATACTGGATTCCATTTAACTTTCAGGAGTAAAAATTGACGCTCACTGCTTACAAAATTAAACTTTAGTTTAACTAAACGCAAAAAAAAGAATTATCACACCAAGGAGGGGTATTCTGGAGATTGCTACCTTTTTTTATAAAAACGAGGGATAGTACAGCATTACCCATCCAGAGATCGCGTCTCCTGCCTCATCTATTGAAGCCGGTTTTTGATAAATTGGTAAATTTGGTACTTTTCAGGCTATTTAAGGCATTATCTCTCCTCGGTTAATAACTGAGTACCATCGGAATAGTTCTATTATTTAGAATGGTTCTAAAAAGCCAGTATCCTTAACCATAATGAATGTTTTGCCGAATACTATCAATAAAAAAAGTTGTAAAGGATGCTGGTAGGTACCAAATTTACACCTTATTTAAACTCAAAGCAATTTTACTTTATATTTGAAGAAAATACACGTCAGGGTGATTAAACCTTATGCTGCTAAAGGCAGGCCCCGGAATAGCACAG
>Ga0307437_1000008_pt1 | contig 136992 bp, 144 predicted proteins | sample SalMarWE160390MG_FD_202146 | JGI IMG/M metagenome (GOLD analysis project Ga0307437, IMG submission 202146) | Salt marsh sediment microbial communities from the Plum Island Ecosystem LTER, Massachusetts, United States - WE1603-90 | ecosystem: Environmental > Aquatic > Marine > Intertidal zone >...
AGGCGACTACGAGTATAGTCTGGAGGCGTTTAAAGAAGTTGTTGCTGGTGAGGACATAATAGAAGGCGCTGTAGCATTCCTGGAGAAAAGACGGCCCAAGTGGAGCAAATAGCATTACAGCTTTCAGTCATCAGCTTTCAGTCATTAGCTGACCGCTAACTGCTGACTGTTTTTTATTCTTGCTCTGTCATTTTGCATTTTGATTTTTGAGTTTTGACTTTCTTTGAAGTGTCACTAACCATATGAACGAGTACATTAACTGGCTCGGTTAAGTGATACAATATACACTTCCTAAAGATATCTCCCAAATTGTGGAGGAATCTTTGCTATAACCTTTAACAGTCGAGTATAGAATGCTGAAGCTGGGTAAATTTGAGCGAAGGAGGTATCGAAAATGAAAATTGCCGAGGTTGATGCTTATTTATGTCATTATCAGCTTCCACAAACATTTTACCCAACATGGATTCCAGGCTTTCCGCAGGCGAGGAACACCTGCTTGCTGCTGATTTTGAGAACTGATGAGGGAATCGAGGGATATTCCGCTATGGTTGGATTCCTCGATGAAGCAAAGGGGCTAGTCTCACTGCTTCGTCCCTTTCTAATCAATCGAGACCCATTTCAGGTTGAGGATACACTTCGTTTGCTGCGGAGCGCATTGTTTCTGGGATACAAAGGTTGGTTTCCCGAAATTGCCCTATGGGATATCATTGGCAAGGCAACGGGACAGCCCATTTATCGTTTACTGGGAGGAGGAACAGGCCGGATTCTGGCCTATGCCAGCACCGGGGAACTTCATCCCGCTGAGCAGCGCGCTGAGGAAGTATTGAAGCTCAAGGAAATGGGGTTTCGGGCAGTCAAGCTGCGACTCAAGGCCATGGAGATAAAACAAGACATCGCCTTAGTTGAGGCGGTGCGCCAAGCAGTCGGCGATGAGATGGAGATAATGGTAGATGCCAATCAAGGCTGGCCAATACATGGATTTGGACCTTATCCCCACTGGGACTTGAAACGCGCCATGAACGAGGCACGTGCCTTTGAGGAGCTCAGAGTGCGCTGGCTGGAAGAACCACTTTATAAGCACGATTATGACGGATATGCACAGCTTCGAGCGGCAACCAGTGTGCCGCTCGCTGGTGGCGAGTTTAATACCGATTTGCATGAATTTCGCGATTTAATTACCAAGCATTGTCTGGATGTAATTCAGCCTGATGTCACCCTCAGCACCGGGATTCTCAATGGGAAAAAGGTAGCTGGTATGGCAGAGGCGTATAACCTCGAGTTCAGTGCGCACACCTGGACTAATGGACTGGGACTGGCAGCCAATCTTCAGTTGATGGCCTCAGTCCCCAACTGTTATTACTGCGAGTTCCCCTACGAGCCACCAGGGTGGATTCCAGAGGCAAGGGACTTCATGCTCGCCGAGCCTTTTCACATAGACAATGAAGGATACATCAGCGTGCCGCATAAACCAGGCTTGGGAGTTGAACTTGATATGGAAAAAATCAAGTCCTGCGGAGAGAAACTTTGATGCCATGTAACCATTACGGCGGGTTGAAACACAGGTCTTCCTAGTGTAAGGTTATGACATTACTATGGAAGCGATAGGTCCCAGCACTGCTTTCTATGTAGTCGTATTGCTCTGGATAGGCAGAGTCATAATCTGGACATTCATTTGTACTTTGCTGGCCTGGCTTGGAATCAGGGTATTGGATGCACTTACCCCGCACATTCAGGAACGAGAGAGAATAGGAGAGAACCCGATTTCAGTGGGTCTGTTCATCGGTGGTTTTTTCATTCTGGTTGGCCTGGTCATCCATGGGGTGGTAACGGGCCCTGCGGTAGCTGGCGGTGGCGTGTTGGCAAGTCTGATTGATCCCAGGAGGCTGGGGTTGGTTGCTGTTAGCTTCCTGGTAGCCCTTCTTTTAGGAATAGCCCTGCTCCGTATCGTGGACAAGATGACGCCAAAAATTCCTTTTCTCAGCGTTGAGCAGAATCCAGTTGCAGTAGGAGTCTATGTTTTCGGTTATTTGATTTTCTTTGGTTTAATAATACATAGCGCTTTAACCATGTATTTATTGTGAGTTGCTATGGCAAAACCGTTACAAGCTGTCCTGCTTCTTCTGGCAATCTTGATGACAATAATGCCGGCTACTGCCTTAGCAGTGTCATCATCAAATTACTACAAGGAGGCAGGCGACGTTTATGATGATTGGGATATATGTCGCACCAATTCCGTCGGTGACGATGGCTTCTTCCAGGTCTCGGAAGCAGGATTCTGCCCTACCATACTGGGCGAAAGCTTAGGAGAAAATGCCGACAAGGCTTACCAGCTTGGGCAACAATTTGCTTTAGATTACCCTGATTCCAATCAAAGAGCAGAGAAAATCTTCATCTTCGCCCGCAATAAGGTCAGATATACCCCGGATGAAGACCAGTTTGGTTATGAAGAATTTGCCCAGAACGCTGACGAATTAGCCACCTCCATTGACAATGAAGGTATTGCCTATGGTGACTGCGAGGACTATGCCATACTGCTTGCTGCAATGTATAAAGGGGCAGGTTTTCGTTCAGCGATAGTACTGGCACCAGGACACGCGGCGACGCTGGTATATCTACCCGAATACAACAAGGCTAACAGAATTTTATCCATTAACGGCGAATCAGGCTGGGTCTGGCTTGAGGCTACTGGCGGGAACAATCCGTTAGGCTGGATGCCGGAAAGATACATCGGTGCTGAACTAATGGCCTATGAAGTTGCGGATGAATCCATAACCAAAATGGAGCCACCAGATAAATCTCCCACTGTTATAACCCCAAGTGGCGGCGGCAGCACTGGAATTGGTATATCACCGTTCTTTGGCGTGTTCGGGATGCTGTTGCTCCTCTCCATGTTCCGGCGGAGAAGACGCTAAAGTACTAACATTATTGAAATGAACTCCAACACCCTCATCTTCAAGGAACAAATCCCCCACATCCAAGACAACTACTCTAGCCCTACCTAGCATATCCGTGGTAATAGCTCACCAGAGAGCATGTCAATAATTCGGGAAGGGCCCAGCCTTGTTTTCATAATTACCTTCCCAGGATAATCATTAGTTACCTCACCAATGATAGCTGCATCTCTTCCATAGCAGTTCTGCTTCATTTGAGCCAGAACTTTGTTAGCATCGTCTGGCTCGACTATAGTCACCAATTTACCCTCATTGGCGACATGAATAGGGTCGAAGCCTAAAAGCTCACAGGCAGCTCTAACCCCTTCTTTTACTGGTATCTTATCCTCCTCTATTACAATGCCCACATTAGATTGTTGCGCAAATTCATTCAGAGTAGTAGCCAATCCACCCCTGGTAGGGTCACGGAGGCAGTGAGTATTTGGGCAGGCTTCCACCATTTGAGCCACCAGCTTATTCAATGGAGCACAATCGCTTTCCAAGAGTGTCTCGAACCTAAGTCCCTCACGCTGGCTCATTATAGCTATGCCATGGTCGCCGATGGTGCCGCTCAAAATGACCCTGTCGCCAGCTTTAGCGTTGGCTCCTGAAATATCAATTCCGGCAGGAATAATGCCTATCCCTGAAGTATTGATAAATAGCTTATCTGCCTGCCCCTGGTTTACCACCTTGGTATCCCCGGTGATTATATCTACCTGTGCTTCATCAGCGGCTGCTTTTATTGACTGGACCAGACGTTCAAGGTCAGCTATGAGGAGGCCCTCCTCTATGATTACGGATAGGCTCAAATACAGAGGTTTAGCTCCGCTCATGGACAAATCGTTAACCGTGCCACAAACAGCCAACTTGCCTATATCTCCGCCGGGGAAGAAGATGGGATCGACTACATAGCTATCAGTGGTGAAAGAAAGGCGCCCATTGGCTTCAAAAACAGCTGAATCATCTAACTTGTCTAACAAAGGATTAGCCAGCAAAGGAAGGAATTTCTTCTCCACTAAGGCATGGCTCAATTTGCCACCGCTGCCGTGGGCCAGAAGAATAGTATCATTCATAGCCTGTTCCATGCTTTACTCCAGGAATTCGGCAAATTCTTAGAGGAATCCATATTGATAATAAGCACTACAAGCTCCTTCACTGGAGACCATGCAGGGACCTACAGGTTTTTCCGGAGTACAAGCTTTCCTAAACAACTTACATTCAGGTGGCGTAGCTGCGCCCCGGACTACATCTCCACAACGACATCCTTTCGGTTCCCTGGCAGGTCTGTCAGTGCAAGCAGAGCAAAGCAATCCTGAAAAAGCATCATTAGCATCAAAGTGCTGGTATTCCTTGTTAATCTTCAAGCCGCTTTGAGGTACAATGCCGATTCCTCGCCAGTCGGCGCCATCGATTTCGAAGACCTGCTGCATCAGTTCTAAGGCTTTCCTATTCCCTTCAGGCTTTACTCCACGGCGATAGGCTATCTCTACTTTTGGGCTACCAGTTTCAATCTGCTGCACCAGCTTATCTACGCTTAGTAAGATATCCAGGGGTTCGAAGCCCGAGATAACATAGGCCACTCCATATTTCTCAGCAATGAACTCATAAGGATGAGAGCCAGTTATAACGCAGACATGTCCCGGACCAATAATACCATCAAGCTTGACCTCACCTAACCCCAGCAAAGCTTCTATCACTGGTGGGGTTAACTTGAGGAAGGAAAGGACATAGAAGTTTTCTATCCCCTCTTTTTCTGCCTTGACTATAGAAGCAGCTATGGTCGGTGCCGTGGTCTCAAAGCCAATGCCAATAAAGATGACTGATTTCTCAGGGCTGGCTTTAGCTATCTCTAAAGCATCCATAGTAGAATAAACAATTCGTATATTTGCTCCCTCAGCCCTTGCTTGCTGTAAACTAGAATAGCTGCCAGGAACTCTCATCATATCTCCAAAGGTAGTAATGATAACCCCGGGCGAATGAGATAAGGCAATAGCTTTATCCAGATCGCCAATCGCTGTTACGCACACGGGGCAGCCTGGCCCTGACTTCATTTCAATTGTTTCTGGTAATAGCTGGCGAATGCCATACCTCATTATGGCATGGGTATGTCCACCACAGAATTCCATTAACCTGATTGACCTGACAGAAAGGCCAGCGATTCTCTGTGCTAGTTTCTTAGCCAGCTCGCTATTTTGATACTCGTCAATGAACTTCACTCAGGTTTATTATCTCTTCGAAAAGCTTTAAGGTCTCCTTAGCTTCAACTTCATCCACCACACCTATGGCATAGCCCGTGTGAAGCAGCACATAATCACCTGCCTTTACCTCTGGAGTAAGAGCAACGCTAACTCGGCGTCTCACGCCCCCTATCTCCGTTTCTGCCTCATCACCTTCTATGGAGACGACTTTGACCGGAACCGCTAAACACATTGTATGGTATTTTAGCCTAACTCTTCTGACAATTCCAACAACCAGGTGCACTCGACTTTTTGGAGACTTTCATGGATGGGTAACTATTTAGCGAAATTGGCGACAACCGCTTGTCCCAGGGAGATACCACCATCATTGCATGGGGCCTGCCTGTGGGTAAACACCTGGAAGCCGCTGTTTTCCAGTAACTTAATCGTTTTCCTCAGTAATAAGCGATTCTGAAATACACCGCCACTTAAGGCTACTTGATTAATACCAGTTTCGTCAGCTATCAATCGGCACATTTCATCTGTCATTCTGGCTATAGTGTTATGAAATCTAACTGATATCCTTCCTGAAGAAACGCCTTGCTCTAAGTCTTCAATTATCGCTGAGAGTAGATCTCTCAGTTGTACAATTCTCATCCCTTCATCTACGATTATACGGTACGGATAGCTTTCCTTATCATTGGAGATTGCTTCGTCGCTGTGCTCCTCGCAATGGCAAGCGTACGCAGCCATTTCTAACTCTACAGCCGCTTGCCCTTCATAATTTATCTCGCCTCTTATGTTCATCAGGGCTGCTACGGCATCAAACAGACGTCCCATGCTTGAAGTCAGTGGTGAGTTCAGCCCACTCTCTATTTGGCGTTTGATAATTCCTATTTCAATTTCACTAACCTCACCGATAAATGCTACTTGAGGATGCTTTGCCCCGTTTGCAATGATAGCCTTCAAGGTATCCTTTCCTAGCAAACTAAGGACATAGCCAATAGCGGTGCGGTATGGTCTTTTTATAGCTGCATCCCCACCAGGCAGAGGTAAATATTCCAGATGTCCTACTCTATCAAAACTACAATAATCAGCTACCAAGAACTCCCCTCCCCAGATATACCCATCTGTCCCCATACCTGTACCATCAAAGGCAACGCCAATGACTGATGCCTCAAGCTTATTGTCAGCCATGCAGCTGGCGATGTGGGCATGATGATGTTGCACAGGAATAAGCTTGATATTACTAGACTTGCTTAGCTCTTGAGCATACTTGGTGGAAAGATAGTCAGGGTGAAGGTCATAGGCGATAATTTCAGGCTCGCTGCGAAATAGCTTCTTATACAAAGAAATAGTATTGTCAAAATGCTCTAGTGTTTCCATATTTTCCATATCACCAATATGCTGACTTAGAAAGGCATAGTTATCCCTTGTCAAACAGAAGGTGTTTTTCATTTCAGCACCGCAGGCCAAAACTTGCCGACATTTGAATGTGAGATGAATAGGATAGGGAGCATAACTGCGTGCTCGCCTTACAAGCTGACTTGTTCCCCTTTCCACTATGGCTACACTGTCATCATAGCGAGAATAAATACCCCGATTGTGAATCAGGAAGTAATCAGCAATTCCTGAAAGCCTTGTTAATGCTTCATCATTATCTTTGGCGATGGGCTCTTCGCTGAGATTGCCGCTGGTCATCACTAAGGGTAGCTCAGTATCTTTCAGCAGGATATGGTGTAGTGGCGTATAAGGCAGCATGATACCTAAATATTCTAGATTTGGAGCTACCTCTCGAGATACAGATGAACCGGCTTTCCACTTCATAAGCACGATAGGGCTTTGAGGACAGGTGAGCAGTTCCTCTTCTTCCGGTGAGACGTAGCAATGTTTTTTTATTTCGTTCACGTTGTTCACCATTATGGCGAAGGGTTTAGAGGGTCGTCTTTTTCTTTCACGCAGAGTCTTAACTGCCGCTTCATTGCTGGCATCACAAGCTAAAAGAAATCCACCCAAGCCTTTAACGGCAACGATTTTCCCCCTTTTCAAGAGTTGACTGGCACTGGCTAAGGCATCCGATCCCGCTATTCGCTTACCTTGATTATCAACCAGCTCAACCTTCGGACCACATTTGGGGCAAGCATTTGGCTGGGCATGAAAGCGGCGATCCAGTGGGTTCTCATATTCCGCCTGGCATTGGGGGCACATTTGGAAATAGCGCATGGTTGTTTTTGGGCGATCATAGGGTATATCCTCGATTATGGTAAAGCGTGGGCCACAGTTGGTGCAGTTGGTAAAGGGATAACGATAGCGCCTATCGGAGGGATTTAATAATTCACTGAGACAAGCTTGACAGGTAGCAATATCTGGGGAGATAAGCTGGTATTTTCCCTCCTCAGCAATGCTATGGCGGATTTCGAAGTTCTTATAACCAATTGGTGGACGGTGGGTAATAGCTACGCCTTCAATGTGAGCTAAAGGGGGAGCTTCTATTCCAAGCTCCAATTGAAACTGCTTGATAGCCTCCAGTTCTCCCTCCACCTCAATTTTGACATCCTCAGAGGTGTTATACACGTAGCCCTTCAGATTATGCTTAACAGCCAATCTGTAGACAAATGGTCTGAAACCAACTCCCTGGACAATACCGCGAACGCTAATGCGGGCCAACTCTATAGTTCTTATTCTAGCCATTTCAGAAATGCCATTATTCTGTTGTCTTTATTTTCTCAACCACCACTTTTTTGAGTTCAGCTACTTTCCCTCTATCCCCGGTGAAAGCTCTAACTCCCAGTCTATATCCTTGAGTTCAATTCTCATAATACTGGCATTCTTACATTTTCTTCCTGACAGTCTCAGCCTCTTCAAGCTATCTATCAAACCAATCTGACGCAAGGAATATTCTTGGCGGTAGATTTATCATCAAAGCGTCAACGCTGGAAGGACAACAATCTTTCGTTGACTTACTTTCTTCAGCACTATTGATGAATTTTACTTCCAGGAGGTGAATCGAGCAAGTGTAGCGAGAGCATGTGCTTGCCCTCATCCTCAATTAAAAATTGACGTTAGCTATGGTATGAACACTATCCACTAATGGGTCACCTTGCATCTTGAGTTTACACAAGCTCTGCCAATCCGTTGTGTCATTGCGAGGAGTGAGATTCCTCGTTTTACTCGGAACAAGCTCCGCAATCCCCGGGGGTGAAATCCTAAATTCTAAACTCTAAACAAATTCTAATATCCAAATTCAAAACCGTTTTGGTGATTGGAGTTTTGGTCATTTGATATTGTTTAGTATTTCGGATTTAGTATTTAGAGTTTGGTTTTTCTGATATTGCCACGCCTTCGGTCTGCAATGACAAAGAAGGAAGTTAAAGCGTCGTCAATCATGTGAACAAGTACAACCTATTGACATCAGTTTAGAGCAATGCTTAAAATACGCAGGTTGTGATCAAAAGAAGGATGGGTATGCCCATTTGGCTATCCATCCTTCTTTCTATTTCTGCCAGATTTATCCATTTATTATTTAGAGACTATTCATGCTGGCTTCTTAAGGAGTCATTGACGAGGGATGTAATTTTATCGAGGTTTTAATGATGCTTGCCGAGGTTTCTGTCATTAGCATAGTTCTTTTTATCGCAGTCATTGTCTTTGCTATTATGGCAGTGAGCTTTAAGGATCAACTTTCTGCTGCGATTTCATTGGCGGCTTTGAGCGCTGCATTAGCAATAATCTTTTACCGCTTAAATTCTCCCTATGCCGCAGTAATTGAACTCTCTGTCTGCGCTGGCTTAATCACAGCGCTATTCGTAGCAGCTATCAGTTTAACCAGGAGAAGATGAGGAATTGACAAGAAATATACTAGGGGTGGTATTCGGCGTAATATTTGTGGTTTTTTCCGTTTTGATATTGATCCACTCACCTCAGCCTGCGGTCTATGTTCTAGGTGGCCCCCAAACCTTTAGTAGCGCTTTGTGGGAATTCCGTCCCCTTGATGTCTTCCTCCAACTACTAGTCATCCTGGCAGGGACTTTTGGCATTCTTACATTGGTTAGGAGATCTCAGCAATGAATTTGTGGCAGGTTTATATAGCAGCAATTGTTATCCTTCTAGGCATTGGGATTTATTGCTTAATAAGCCGAAGAAATTTAATCCAATTAATCATCGGAGTTGAGGTTATCGCCAAAGCAGTCACTTTAAGTTTTATCCTCGCTGGTAACCTCCAAGGGAACGAGCAAATCGCCCAGGCTATAGTAGTGACCATCATCCTAATTGAGGCAGTTAGCACAGCGGTTGCCCTGTCTCTGGTAGTGGCTGCGTATCGACATACAGGTAGTCTGGACATCAATATTCTCAAGAGGCTTCGAGGCTAGGAAATGGAAACTGGTGTACTGATAGCTTTACTTGCCATATTGGTACCCATAGTACTTGGCCCCTTTACCTATCTTGTTGAAAGGATAAGCCCCAAAGCCAGGACGATATATGCCGTAGCCTTAGGTTTCATCACCGGAGGCCTGACCTTATCGCTAATCCCCTATATCACAGAAGGAGCTGTAGAAGGCTTTATGTGGATACCGGGGGCAGGCAGGATACCATTCAGTGTTTGTCTCGATTCCTTCAGTGTTGTCGTAGCTATGGTTGCTGGCGTCATTGGAGCCTTGGTTTTGTTATTTTCCACTCGATACATGAAGCCGGCATCTCAAGAGTATTCACTCTCACGATATTATTGGCAAGCACTGTTGTTTATTGGTGGCATGATCGGACTGGCCTTAACCAGCAACCTTCTAGTTATGTACGTCTTCTGGGAGATTATCGGATTCTGTTCCTATGCTCTAATTGCCTATTACTATCATAAACCAGAGCCTGTACCAGCCGGGATTAAGGCATTTATCGTGACCAGGATAGGAGACATTGGACTTTTAGCCGGTATATTAATTTTATGGCATGCTACAGGAACTCTTAACATCTTCGAGATAATGAGCGCCTCACAGGCTGGTCTCATCTCCTTCACCCTTCTCGGTCTAGCCGGCGCTGGATTTCTTGCTGGAGCCATAGGTAAATCAGCGCAGTTTCCTCTGCATGTCTGGTTACCAGATGCTATGGCAGCCCCTACTACTATCACTGCCCTGATTCACGCCGCTTGCCTAGTCAACGCTGGTATATATCTGCTTGCTCGCAGCTATCCCATATTCGCTGCGCTAGCCTGGTGGCCTACGGCACTGCTCTGGATTGGAGCAATAACCGCTCTTATGGCAGCAACAATAGCGCTAACACAGTGGGATATTAAACGGGTGCTGGCATATTCTACTATCAGCCAGCTAGGATATATGATGGCAGCTATTGGGGTAGGAGCGCTTTTAGCTAGTCAGTTCCACCTTGTAAGTCACGGAATATTCAAGGCACTGCTCTTTCTTGGCGCTGGGTCCATCATGTATATGACTGGGGGAATCAAAGACCTGCACCAGATGGGAGGACTGGCTAAGTACATGCCGATTACACGTATTACCTTCATCTTCGGGCTTCTTTCGCTAGTGGGAATTCCTATCTGGACCGGCTTTTTCTCCAAAGATATGATTATGTCAAGCTTGTTACAGGGCGGAGCTTATATACCTCTTGCTCTCCTTATCATAGCTACTTTCTTTACCGCAGCTTATTCCTGGCGAATGTATTGGCTTGCCTTTCAAGGAGAGAAAAGAACTTCAACCGAAGTTCATGAATCTCCGCCGCAAATGACTGGGCCTTTGATTATACTAGCTCTTGGATCTTTCCTATTCTGGCTTTGTATATCTCCTTATACAGCAAACATGGCATTCTCCCTGCCAGTCGGTTATCACATAACGCCTATGTCTTTAGCTGCTCTTATCCAACATGCTTTCACTAGCCCCATTATCTGGGTTACCGCCGCTATAATAGTTACTCTAATAGTTCTAACTTTAAAATGGAGAGCAACTGTTATAAATGCATATCAAAAGCCTTCTGCCCTTACCTTGCCTTTGTTCAGAGCTTACTGGATTGACATCTTCTACAACCGGGTTATTGTGAAAAGTCTCCTCAGTTTCTGCCAGCAGTTCAGGAGATTACAAACAGGGGACTTGAATTATAACAACTTAGCGATAGCCATAGGACTTGTAATATTTTTGATAATGCTATTTGCTTGGGGAGTGTACTAAATTGAGTATTTCACCTGCTGCTCCTATTATTACACTCTTCGTTGGGGCTCTTTTAACTTACCTTTTTGGTCGTACGTATCCTAAGCCTAAATTTACGGGTTTATTTTCTCTCCTGTTCTTGGTTATTGCTTTGGTGGAACTCCTTAATCTTTATCCTGGAGGCGGGCGTGTAACCTATTCCCTCTGGGGTGCTCAAACATTCCTTGAGGCTAATGGGCTAGCAATATTTCTGGGTGTGGTAGCGGTGGGGCTGGGGATTTTGGTCTTAACCTACGATGTAAGCCATATGAAAGATAGTCCTGGCTTGAGCAGGTATTACGCCCTCATCCTCCTTATGCTTGCCGGTGCCATAGGCATTGGATTTGCAGGAGACCTATTTAACCTGTTTGTTTTCTTCGAAGTTATGGCTATCCCTTCTTATGCACTGGTTGCCTTCCGGAAAGAAAAATGGGAGCCTGTGGAAGCAGCAGTTAAGTACACCATCATGAGCATCGCTGGATCTTTGCTGGCTCTTGGTGGTATCTCTATAATATTTATGTATACCGGCAATCTTGACCTGAATACCCTGGCGCAATCGGTAACGAACATGGACCCGGGGATGGCCATCGCCGCTGCCGGTCTCATTATAGTCGGTTTCGGAGTGAAAGTAGCCATAGTTCCGCTTCATACGTGGCTACCAGACGCTTATCAGGCCGCCCCTAGTGGGATAAGCGCCTTGTTATCAGGCATTACCAGTGGAGCAGGGGCTATCGCGATGCTCAAAGCCCTAACAATACTGATGCCCACAGCAATTCACCCCGGGGTAGTGCTGATAATTTTCGGCATCATTAGCATGTTCGTGGGCAATTTCATGGCATTGGTGCAAAAGGATTTGAAGCGGATGCTGGCTTATTCCAGCATAGCGCATATGGGCTATGTAGTGATGGCAATTGGGCTGGCACTTAACTATCTGCCAATTGCCGGTGAGTACGCATTTAGAGGTGCTTTTTTCCATATCATGAACCATGCAGTGATGAAAGGGGGAGCATTTCTATGTGCCGGGGCTATTCTTCAGTCCATCGGCACCAGTGATCTGCATGAAATGAGGGGGATAGGGCGAAGAAATGTATTAGTGGGGGTTGCTTTCGCCTTTTTTGCTTTAGCTTTAGCTGGAGTGCCACCTCTTAATGGCTTCATCAGTAAATTCTTTATTTGTAAAGGCGGTGTTGATGCTGGCGGTTGGGGCATTGTGGCTATGAGCCTGCTGATTTTAAATAGTGCGATCTCCTTAGGTTACTATCTTCCGGCCTTGAATACCATTCTGTTCTCCCGTGATATCTCAGAGAGAGCAGAGCAAGCCAGACCGGTTTCGGCATGGATATGTGTTCCCATCATTGTCATGATTATTCTCACCGTGTTGCTCGGTGTTTACCCTGAGTTTGGTTTGAAAATAGTTAATCCTGCTGTACAATATTTAATGGGCTTTGCAGGAGGTCTATGAGTCAGTTTATACTTTCTCCACCAATTACGTTCATTATATTTCTAGTCATTGCCTACCTCGTCTACAAAGCAGCAAGCACCCTGGGACCAAGAACAAAAGTAGAGGGAAAGAAGCTCGCCACCTATTCTTGTGGTGAGGATATACCGGGAAAGAAGGTGCAACCAGCTTACCATTTTTTTCGTTTTGCATTTTTCTTCCTTGTTTTACATATAGCTGCCTTAGTAATTGCCACGGTGCCAAGCGGGATGGGAGCTTTTTGGGGTATTGTATATCTAGTCACTGTATTGATAGCAATAGTTATCTTACTAGTTGATAGAGAGGTGACCTGATGAAAAAGTTAACACCGAAAGTCATAAAGTCCAAGGGTGAGGCGCGTGCCTGGTCATTCTGGGTTATTAACTATTTTACTGCTTGCGGATTTATGGAGCTGCTTCCCTGGGTAGGCTCCGGCTATGATATGGAAAGGTTTGGGATATTACCTGTGCCATCGCCCAGGCACGCCGATGTTTTCATTATAGCAGGATACGTGACCAAGAAGGCTGCCAAGCGTATAAAGATGATTTATGACCAGATACCTTCTCCTAAATATGTCCTGGCTCTTGGAAGTTGCCCCATGACGGGGGGAATGTATTGGGACTCTTACGCCACCATAAAGCGCATAGATGAAGTCATTCCTGTAGATTTATGGATTGAAGGTTGTCCTCCTAAGCCGGAAAATATAGGACATGGCATAGTGATGGCAACTAACGTAGTAAAAGGCGGATTTGAGGGACATTAACCATGATCAACGAAATCACATCTCTTCTTAAATCTAAATTCCCTGATTCGCTTCTTAACGTAGTTTCGGAAGATAAGAGAATTACTCTACTAGTGAAGAAGGAAGAACTTCACCAAATACTTTCTCAGCTTAAAGATACAGGTTTTAATCACCTCTCAGATGTTACCGCAGTCGATTATATTGACGAGCAAGAATTTGAGCTAATATATCATTTATGGTCTCACCAGGAAAAGATAAGAGCTATAGTAAAGGTTAGAATTCCAAGGGAATCTCCCACAGTAAAGTCAGTCGTTGATTTATGGACAGGGGCACAAATGCATGAAAGAGAAGACCATGAATTGTTTGGCATAAACTTCGAGGGCAATCCAAATCTGTCGCCCCTGTTTCTTGAAGATTGGGAGGAAATACCTCCTTTCAGGAAGGATTTTGATACTCGCAAATATGTTAAGGAGAAGTATTATTTGGAGGAAGAAGGATACCCGGTAGCTAAGGGGTGAGATGGACATAGAAGAAAAAGAGATTGCCTTTTCAACCGTGCCTTTCGGGCCGCAGCATCCGGCTTCGGGTCATTTTCATGCTTTGCTGAAAGTTGAAGGTGAACGGGTACATGAGCTTGAGCCCCACCCAGGATATCTTCATCGCGGTTTCGAAAAGTTGATGGAATACAGGGTTCATCCTCAGAACTGTGTTCTTGTTGATCGAGCAGATGTTCTGGATCCTTTCTCTTGTGAATTAGGTTATGCAAATGCTATTGAGAAAACTGCAGGATTAGAAATACCGGAAAGGGGGAGGTATATAAGGACTATTATGGCTGAACTTGGCAGGATTCTATCTCATATGACCTGGATTGGAGTCCTGTCAATGGTTTTGGGATTTGACAGCGCAAACAAGATTGCCTGGGGGGATAGGGAGAAGATACTCCGACTCAATGAGATAGCTACCGGGGGAAGGTTATATCCCTGTTATTTATGTGTTGGTGGAGTTCGCAGAGATATATCACAGGAGTTCGTAGATGAAACTTTTAAAGCTCTTGATTATTTGGAAGGACAGCTGAGTTTTTACGATTATTTTGTTTTCAAAAATGAGACCTTTGTTATGAGGACGGAGAAAGTAGGGAAGATGAGTGCCAAGGAAGCCATAGATTTAGGAGCTACAGGTCCTAACTTAAGAGCTTGTGGAATAGATTACGATATAAGGAAAGACGAACCATATGAAGCATATCCAAAGGTCAGCTTTAACGTTATAACCAGAGACGAAGGAGATGCTTACGCTAGGAGTTTGTGCCGAAGATATGAGATTGCCGAGAGCATATCAATAGTAAGACAACTTTTAAATAATTTGCCTGATGGAGCATTTAGGGCCGAACTGAGTCCTGTATGGGCAGCGCCTAAGGGGGAATCTTATTTTTGCCTTGAATCAGCTAGAGGAGAGAAGTGTTTTCACGTAGTGAGCGATGGTTCTCCGTGCCCATATAGAGTAAAAATCAGGGCACCGAGCTTTCTACATACCTTGTCGGAATTCCCCTATTTAGCAAAGGGAAGCACTATTGCTGACATCCCGGCAATATATTGGAGCTTAGATTCCTGCCCGGCAGATATGGACAGGTGAGAAAGATGGGATACTTATCAGATAAATTTTCTAGAACGTTTACACCTTTTGGGATACTTAAGAATTTATTCAGAAAGCCTATGACACTACAATTTCCTTATGAGACTTTACCACCGCTTGAGGGTTACAGAGGAAGGCATGCTTTAGATTTAGAGAAATGCGCCGGTTGCTTTATATGTTCTATGATCTGTCCCAATAAAGCTATTTGGCCTGCGGAATTTAAGGGAAGAAGATACCCTCAAGTGAATTTGGGGAAATGCTGTTGGTGTCAGCTTTGTGAAGAATATTGCCCCAATGAGGCAATTAAATTAACTCCACATTCTATGATGGTAACAATGGATAAAGAATCTGCCATCTTAGGGTTAGGAGAAGAAGGATTTGTCCCGAGACATCAATAAAATGCCGAGTGAGTAAGGGGGATATGAGTTGAGCATTTTTTACTTAATAGTCTTTCCAGGATTCATATTCTTCTTCGTTTTCTCCTTGCTTTGCGAATATATAGATAGGAAGGTCACCGCACGTTTGCAGAGTAGAGTCGGCCCACCATTCTACCAGCCCTGGGCTGATTTCATTAAACTTATCTCTAAGGAAAGCTTAGTTCCAATAATGGCAGACCGCAAGAGATTCATGGCAATACCAATATTTGGGGTTGCCGCTGTAGTAACCGCATTTATTTATATTCCCCTGTGGTCAGTCGAATCACCCTTTCCTTTCACTGGGGACATAGTTGTGGTGATATATCTTTTGAGCCTTCCCACAGTGCTTCTATTCCTGGCAGGATGGCATTCCACCAATGTGTTCGGTACAATTGGAGCAACCAGAGCTATTACCCAGCTTTTTGGATACGAAGTGCCTTTCTTGCTTGCTCTTCTTTCTCCAGCTTTGGTAACTGGAATTTGGAGCCTCTCTGGCATTCTAAATTATCAGGTTGAGCATACATGGTTTATCGCCTATTTACCGCTAGCTTTCATCGTGGCAATCATTTCCCTTGTTGGTAAACTTGAGCGTACCCCGTTCGATATCCCCCACGCAGCCCATGAGATTGCTGGTGGCCCGGTCACTGAGTATTCCGGGCTAAGCTTGGCCATGATTCATTTAATGGTAGATATGGAATTGTTTGCCGGATCAGCATTGGTAGCTGCTCTATTTCTTGGCGGTTTCGACTATATTGGTGTTATCCCGGGATTTGCTGGGGCAATAGTAGGGTTTATCGTTTTCCTGATAAAAACATTAATCGTCCTGTTTATACTAATCTGTATTAAAGCGGCGTTTGCCAGGATTAAGATTGACCAGTTGGTCAATATGAGTTTAAAGTGGCTAGCACCCATGGCTGTAATCCAACTTCTAATAGTTGTCGGGCTGAAATTCGCAGGGATCTTGTAGAGAGAAGAATGACCGAGGATAAGAGTGAAAGGGTAAATGAATATGATTAATACCGTCTTACAACTATGCACAAAGAGGGAATCAATACCTCAGTTGTCGGTAGAGGAGAGGATAGATAACTTCCAGGAGGTAGAGTTTGGTTACGCTGAGGAAGAGATGAGGAGGGAAGCTTCAAGATGCCTTCAGTGCGAGGATCCACCATGTGTAGAAGCCTGTCCTGCTCACCTAGACATAAAGAAGTATGTCTTTGAAGCCAGAGAAGGACGCTATAGAGATGGTTTAGAAACGATTCTGGAGCGATTACCTTTCCCTGCTACTGTTGGCAGAGTATGCCCTCACCCGTGTGAGGAGGCTTGTGTTCGCCACACCCACTTTGACCCGATAGCTAATCGCGCAATTAAGAGGTTTCTTGCTGACCAATTCATGGATGCAGCTTGGTATCCAAAAATAGAGACAAAACTGGAGGGGAAAGTAGCGGTAGTAGGTTCAGGGCCAGCAGGACTTGCTGCAGCTTATTACCTTGCCAAGATGGGGTATGGAGTTACCATATTCGAGTCCCTGCCTCAAGTTGGGGGGATGATGCGCATGGGAATCCCATCATATCGGCTCCCCAGAAAGATTTTAGATGGCGAAATCGACAGGGTTAAGAATTTGGGGGTGGAAATAAAGACTAATACCAGAGTGGAGTCTTTAGATACCCTGTTCAAAGACGGTTACCAGGCAATTCTTGTTGCCACAGGTGCTCACCAGGGGATAAAGCTGGGAATAGAGGGAGAAGAGCACCCCAAAGTAATGGAATGCATTGATTTCCTGAGAGACATAGCTCTTGGCAAGACGGTTGAATTAGGTGACAGGGTGGCAGTTATTGGTGGCGGTAATGCTGCTATCGATTCTGCCCGCACTGCCCTGCGTCTAGGATCTAAAGAGGTTACCATATTGTATCGTCGTACCAGGGCTGAGATGCCTGCTGATGCCGAGGAAGTGGAGGAAGCAATTAAAGAAGGGGTGAAGATAGAATTTCTGGCAGCACCGAGGAAAGTATTCAGCAAGAATGGTGCAATTGCGCTGGAAAATATTCGCATGAAGCTTGGAGCCCCAGATGCCAGTAGAAGGCCTCGACCTGAGCCGATAGAGGGTAGCGAGTTTAAAGTAGATGTTGATTCGGTTATCGCTGCTATTGGGCAGGCGCCTAAGGTCCCAGAGCAGTTTAATATTGAAATTGGGAGATTTGGAAATGTCATAGTGGCAGAGGGGGACACTTTCGCTACTTCCAAAGAAGGCATCTTCGCTGCTGGAGATGCAGTTAGTGGTCCTCGTACAGTCATCGAGGCGGTGGCCGCAGGATTAAAAGCAGCCGACTCCATAGATAGGTACTGCAAGACCAAGAGATAAAAAGTGTAACAGGTTTGAGGCTATCGGTACGTATTGTATCGGCTGCGGAGATTTTTTGGAACATTGCTAAGATTTTCGCGCTACCTTGCTTTTTTTTCAGCACCTAATTATAATTAACCAGTTTATAATGTTTTACCTAATTATAATTGACCAGTTTATAATGTTCTAGGAGAAATACAGTGATAGATAGTTTGCTGGGGTTATCTATCTTTTTTCCTATCATCGCTGGCTTCATTTGTCTGGGGATTAAAAATCATAAAGCCAGAGGCAGTATTGTTTTTCTCACCGCCGCGGTTCTCATAATAAGCTCCATTTTTTATTTACGGCAAGGTTCCTTTCCCATAGAGCATTCACCTGGTCCTGCTGGGGATTGGATTATCTTAGTTCTTAATTATGTCATACTAGCATATTTCCTCTTCGTGGCTATCAAGGACTTTGCTCAAAGGGGTATATCTCGCCACAATGTCCTCACCATAGCTCTAACCTTGGCTGCAGGTATTCCCCTGGCAATTTTTGAGTTCTCCCAAGCACCACATACGCCATTGGAGGTTGCCCCCACCCTTTATGTTGACCATCTATCCACAGTCATGTGCCTTATCGTTTCTATTATAGGCTCGCTTATTGCCGTTTATGCCATAAGATACATGAAAGACCACGAAGAGCATCGAATGCACCTCGGCGAGCTTAAGGAGACAACTCAGCCCAGGTTCTTCTTCTTTATGCTTATCTTCCTTGGAGCTATGAACGGTTTGGTCTTCGCCAACAACTTAATCTGGCTGGCATTCTTCTGGGAAGTGACCACACTGGCCTGCTACGGTTTGATTCGTCATGATGAAACTCCTATTGCCATAACCAATGCCTTTCGTGCCTTATGGATGTGTCTCATTGGTAGCGTTGGCTTCAGCTTGGCTATCATGTTCCTCTGGAATAGCTCGCTTAACACGATTTCACTGGCGGCTGTCATTGAGAGTGGCGCTCCTGTTCTTCTTCTGCCTATTGCCCTACTATGTCTGGCTGGTTTGACCAAGGCAGCGCAGGTTCCTTTTCAGAGTTGGTTACTTGGAGCTATGGTTGCCCCCACACCAGTTTCCGCCTTACTTCATTCCAGCACTATGGTTAACGCTGGGGTCTATCTTGTGCTGCGGATTGCTCCCGCATTTCAGGGCACTCATCTTTCCACACTTATAGCCATCTATGGCGGCGCAGTTTTCCTTATTACCGCTATACTGGCTATAAGCCAGAGTGAAGGTAAAAAGGTTCTGGCTTATTCCACGATTGGCAATCTAGGTCTCATCATACTTTGCGCTGGTATAAATACCTCGCTAGCCATAGCTGTTGGCATTATGCTCCTAATCTTTCACGCTATATCCAAGGGACTTCTCTTTTTATGCGCTGGCGCTATCGAGCACCATATTTGGAGCCGGGATATAGAGGATATGGAAGGAACAGCTACGAAGTTGCCTGTTTTGACCGGCATAACCATCGCCGCAATGTTTTCCATGCTGGTAGCTCCCTTTGGTGTCCTCATAACCAAGTGGGGAGCTATGGAGGCAGCTACTGGCATTGGCGTATGGTCAACTCTTGTGCTAGTACTGCTCATGCTTGGCTCAGGAGCCACTACTGTTTTTTGGGCCAAGTGGATAGGTCGTTTCTTATGCCACAGTCCTGTGCCGGGAAGAGCCAAGAGGGAGCCTCTCATTCCCCTTTATCATGGTATCTTGTTGATATTAATTGGCTGTGCCGTGGTATTTAGCATATTAATTGCTCCTATATATAATGGTGTCATAGCACCAAGCTTAACCGAAGCAGGCTACAATGCGGCTTCAGCTTTTACTACCAGCGCCTGGTTCTTGAAATCCTCCATAGGTATTTTTGCCGCCTGGCCAATTTTCATAATAATCGCTCTGGCTCTTTTGATTCCTTCCCTTGCTGTTAGGGCAAAGCCGGAGGAAAGCCATGCTTCTTACATGTGTGGGGAGAATGTGGAAATAGGAACGGATGAATTTGTTGCTGTAGCTGACGAAAGGACACAGCTTAAGACCGGCGGATTCTATATCGAAAATATGTTGGGAGAAGGCAATCTCAATAGGTTTGTCGTGCCTATAGGTATTGTTTTACTTGTTATTTTATTCGTTTTGGTGGTGATATGAGCACAGGTTGGTTAATTGGAAGTGCTGTAATTGCAGTTATAGTAGCTCCCTTAATAGGGGGGTTGCTCAGGGGCATTGACCGCAAGTTGACTGCCCATATGCAAGGAAGGATTGGGCCGCCGATAATACAGCCCTTCTACGATGTCATTAAGCTTTTGGGCAAGAAACCTATGGTTGCCGGTGGGGCTCAGCTTGTTTTCGCCTACGCCTTTCTTGCCTTAATCATCACTGCCGTAGTATTTTTCGCCCTAAGGCAGGATTTGCTGGTAGTGCTCTTTATCCTGTTTTTTGGCAGCCTTTGCCTTCCCATCGGAGCTTTAAGCGTAAAGTCCCCTTATAGCCAGCTCGGAGGTCACCGAGAACTGTTACAGTTTCTGGCTTATGAGCCAATTTTACTTCTGGCGGCAATACCTATAGCCTTAAAGGCTGGAGGCTTCCCTATTGCTAATATATTTGAGTATGGACAACCACTCCTTCCTAGCTTATGGATAACTTTTATTGCCCTGCTTATTGTTTTGGCTATAGTGATGAGAAAATCTCCTTTTGACATCTCTGGGTCGGAGCATGCCCATCAGGAGCTAGTTAGAGGGGTGATTACAGAATACTCAGGCCCTTATCTAGCCCTGATAGAGATAGGGCATTGGTACGAGATGGTCTTACTCCTATCTATCCTGGGGCTTTTCTGGGTGGTAGGTAGTTTATGGTGGCTATCCATCATAATAGCTTTAGGGAGCTGGTTTATCATGCTAATTGTAGATAATGTGAATGCGCGTCTCACCTGGTCCTGGATGCTGAAATTTGCCTGGGGCGCAGGCATAACTCTGGTAGCTTTAAATATATTATTCATTAACTTAGGATGGATGTGAAAAAATGGGAATTTTAAGCACGTCACGAATGAAATCACCCTGGCTGCTACATTTTGATTGCGGTAGCTGCAATGGCTGCGATATAGAGATACTTGCCGCCCTTACTCCCCTCTACGATATAGAAAGATTTGGCATTGTTAATATGGGCAATCCCAAACATGCTGATGTGCTTCTGGTCACGGGTCCGGCAAACCACCGCAATTATCGAGTGCTGCGCAATCTCTACGACCAGATGCCCGACCCTAAGGGGGTAATAGTGGTGGGAACCTGTGGCTGCACCGGCGGCGTATTTCATAACTGTCCCAATGTTCTGGGTGGCATAGATAAAGTCATACCCGTAGATGTTTATGTCCCCGGTTGCGCTGCCAGGCCTGAAGCCATCATTGATGCCGTAGTCTTAGCACTAGGGAAGCTTAAAGCATATGGAAAATGAAATTTTAGTAGAGAATGCTGGGCTCATTCCAGCAGTGGAGAAGCTGCTGGATGAAAAAGCCAGGTTGAGCACTGCTAGCTGCATTGACCTGGGGGATAAATTTGAAATTATTTACCACTTTGAGCCTCAGGAAAGCCCTGAGCCTTTAACACATATAAGAGTCACAATAGCTAAGGAGGATACTTTACCCAGTATATCCAATATTTACCTCTGTGCTGCCTTGATTGAAAATGAGATACAGGAGCTCTTTAATGTCCAGATAAGTGGCATTGCCCTTGATTTCCAGAAGAGGTTTCTCCGCTCCAAGGAAAGTCCCGAGGCTGAACTTCTTAAACCTGCTCTCTATGCGCCCGAACCACCAGCACGCCTTCCGGTTAGATGCGGCGAGGCTTGTCCTGCTGGTATTGATATTCCACGCTATGTCCGACTCATCGGCGAAGGAAAATTCGCCGAGTCATTAGCAACGATAAAGCAATCCATGCCATTCCCAGGAATATTAGGAAGGGTATGTTTTGCCCCTTGTGAAGATAACTGTCGCCAGGCTAAGCAAGATGAGCCTATTGCTATCAGAACGCTTAAGAGGTTCGCTTATGACCATGCAACCTATGAAGAGAAAATAACTGCTAAACAAACAGGCAAGCGTGTCGCCATTATTGGCTCTGGCCCGGCAGGACTTACCGCAGCTTATTACCTTGCCAAGATGGGCCACGGGGTTACTATCTTTGAGGCCCTACCTGAAGCCGGGGGAATGCTGCGGGCAGGAATCCCATCATATCGGCTCCCCAGAAAGATTCTGGACGACGAAATCGAGATGGTTAAGAATTTGGGCGTGGAAATAAAGACTAATACCAAAGTGGAGTCTTTAGACACCTTGTTCAAAGATGGTTACCAGACAATTCTTGTTGCCACAGGTGCTCACCAGGGGATAAATCTGGGAGTAGAGGGAGAAGATCACCCCAAAGTAATGGAATGCATCGATTTCCTAAGAGATGTGGCTTTTGGCAAGACGGTTAAATTAGGTGATAGGGTGATGGTGGTCGGTGGCGGTAATGCCGCCATCGATTCTGCCCGCACTGCTCTGCGCCTAGGATCTAAAGATGTCACCATATTGTATCGCCGTACCAGAGCTGAGATGCCTGCTAACGCCGAGGAAGTGGAGGAAGCAATTAAAGAAGGGGTGAAGATAGAATTTCTGGCAGCACCGAGGAAAGTATTCAGCAAGAATGGTGCAATTGCGCTGGAAAATATTCGTATGAAGCTTGGAGCCCCAGATGCCAGTAGAAGGCCTCGACCTGAGCCGATAGAGGGTAGCGAGTTTAAAGTAGATGTTGATTCGGTTATCGCTGCTATCGGGCAGGCGCCTAAGGTCCCAGAGCAGTTTAATATTGAAATTGGGAGATTTGGAAACGTCATAGTGGCAGAGGGGGACACTTTCACTACTTCCAAAGAAGGCATCTTCGCTGCTGGAGATGCGGTTACTGGACCAGCCTCCGTAGTGGAAGCAGTTGGAGCTGCGAAGAAGGCAGCTATATCTATAGACAAACATCTGGGTGGTAAAGGTATTTTGCCCGTTGAGGAAATCAAGGTAAAGGACCCCACTTCACGCCATACTTTCCTGGAAAGATGGCAAGAAAAAAGAGAGGTAGAAATTTCAATAGTCGATGGGAGTGTGAGCGTCTCCGTAGAGAAAAAACGCCCTGAGATGCCTAGTCTCCCCCTTAAGGAGAGACTAGGGGGATTTGATGAAGTGGAGCTTGGACTAACCCAAGAGATGGCCATTGCAGAGGGCCAGCGGTGCTGGCGCTGCGACTTGGAGGAATAAGAATGGCAGTAAGAACAGTAATTCCCTTTGGTCCCCAACATCCAGTGCTTCCCGAGCCTATCCATCTTAAACTGGAGTTAGAGGATGAAACAGTAGTTGGTGTAACACCCATAATCGGCTATATTCATCGCGGAATTGAAAAGGCTGCCGAGATTAATACCTTCCGTCAGAATGTCCACATTACCGATAGAATATGTGGCATATGTAGCTTCATCCACACCCAAACTTACTGCCAGGGTGTTGAAGCCCTGATGAACGTCGAAGTGCCTCCGAGAGCTAGATTTCTCCGAGTTTTTTGGAGCGAACTCTCCAGGACACATAGCCACCTTCTGTGGCTGGGACTTCTGGCTGATGCCCTGGGCTTTGAAAGTCTATTTATGCAGATATGGCGAGCCAGGGAGATGGTTCTGGATATCTCCGAGATGACTGCTGGACATAGAATAATTCAGGCCACCTGTATTGTTGGCGGAGTGAGAAGAGATATAGATAAGGAGATGGCTAAAGAAGTAGACAAAAGGCTCCTTGCCCTCAAGGAGATGCTAGATAGTACCATTGCTCCTGCGTTACTCCATGACGCTACCATCAAGCGTCGTGCTGTGGGCAAAGGAATGTTGTCTAAGGAACAGGCCGAGCTTCTGGGGGCAGTTGGTCCTACCGCCCGGGGGAGCGGTGTGGCTATAGATGTTAGGCAAACGGGTTATGCTGCTTTTAAGGAAGTGGGCTTCGAGCCGGTGGTGGAAACTGCCGGAGATAGCTATGCCCGGACCATAGTCAGGGCCAGAGAGGTTTATCAATGTGTTGAGCTTATGCGTAAATCCCTGGCTATGATGCCAGAGGGCGAGATATTGGTCAGGGTTGATGGCTATCCGGAAGGCGAAGCAGTTTCCAGATGTGAGCAACCCAGGGGAGAAGTTTTTTACTACTTAAAGGGCAATGGAACAAATCATCTGGAGCGGTTGAAGATAAGGACGCCAACATTTGCCAACATACCCACTTATTTAGTTATGTTGCCCGGCTGTGAGATGGCTGACGTGCCGATAATTACTTTGTCCATAGACCCTTGCATTGCCTGCACTGAGAGGTGATATAAATGCAGATGTTTCCGACGATTGTGAAAAACCTGTTTTCCCGACCTGCTACTAGACGTTACCCTTTCAAAGATATAAGGGAACCTTTCCCTGGGTACAGAGGCAAGATTTATTTTGACACCAACAAATGTGATTTGTGCGGTGATTGTGCCAGAGTATGTCCTGCTGAAGCCATAGAAGTTGATTTAGAGAATAGACAAATAAAGTATTATCCTTTCAGATGCATCTATTGCGGTACATGCGTGGAAACGTGCCTACAAGGTGCTATAACTCAGGATGAGCACTATAGCCCTCCTAACACCGAAAAGATAGAAGAACTCTACAAGATAGAAGCCTAGACCCTATATCTGTTGAGCCAGCGACATAGCGAAGCGTCCCCAGGTATTCAATATCGGTGAGATGCTGAGCTTATTCTATTGCTGAAGAGCAATCTTTCAGGTCGAATTACCTCTTCCTTGGGATGACATCAATCCGTTTAGCACCCAGGAGCACCAGTTTTCTAGCCCGGCACCAGTCTTACAGGAAAGCTCAAAAATTTTGACTTTTGAATTCAGCCCCTCGATAGCACGGCGAAAAACAGCAATATCGAAGTCAACGTAGGGTAAAAGGTCAGCTTTATTTATCACCACTGCATCAGCGTCAGCGAATATCATAGGGTATTTAAGAGGCTTATCATCCCCCTCAGGAAGACTGGAAACCACCACCCTTTTGTGCTCTCCCAGAACAAACTCAGAAGGGCAGATAAGATTGCCCACATTCTCAATAAGGAGCAAATCTATGTCTTCCAGGGGCAATTTCTTCAAGGCAGGGTCGAGCATACTTGCAATTAGGCTACAACTCTCGGGCATATTTCTTGTGTTTATCTGGACCACTGCTACAGCCTCGTTTTTAACCTTTTCAGCATCCAGCGTTGAAGCGACATCGCCTTCAATAACTCCTATCCTTAATTTACCCTTCAATCTAGCTATAGTCTGCAAGATAAGACTTGTCTTGCCTGCACCTGGAGATGCCATAATATTGATAGCAAAAACTCCATGTTCATCCAGTAGCCGCTTATTTTGAGCCGCTATAGATTCGTTAGCCTCCAGAATGTTCTGCACTAATTCTATTTTCCTCATTCCACCTCCATGCTTTCGATGTATATCTCTCGACCGCCCACTATTTCTATACCCTGGCTTTGGCATTCAGGACAGGCCCACAAAGTATCTTTGGGGTGAAAAATAGTGAGGCAACTTCGGCAACGAACCTGGGCTGGCGCTGATTCGAAGTGAAGGTCGGCTTTTTCAGCGATGGTGTCTTTGCTCATAAAATCAAAATAAAACTCAATGCAATCGGGCATAAAACCTGTCAATTCACCAACAACAAGGTTAATCTTGGTGATCTTCCTGGCTTGAGCTCTCTTGGCTTCCTTTGAAGCAATGTCAATAATACTTTCAGTCACCCCAAATTCGTGCATTTGATATGGATACCAACCGAAGCAGTCTAGCTCACTTTGACTTTGATTTCAAATTTCCCTGGCTAGTCCGTTATCAACAATGTGACCGTCTATTGAGTTGTGTCAAATGGGAAACAATGCAATTGTTCACGAATCCCCCTTTAGATAGGTTATCATACCTGCTAAAGAATGCTACAATATGCACGCATTATAAAAAGCGGGGCGTTAATGAATGTAGAGACTTTTATGTCAAAAAGGGGGGAGGTGCCCTCCAAGTTTATTGAAAAGGTAAAAGGTGCGGTTGGAGAGGAAAATATATCACAAACTGAATGCGACCTCATTTCTTACAGTCTTGACTACTGGTTATACGGAGTATTCCTTTCACAATATGGCAAACTGCCGTCACTTCCTTCTGTAGTTATTTCCCCCAAGAATAGCCAGGAAATACAGAGCATCCTGAAATATGCCAATGAATATAAGGTTCATATCACGCCATTCGGTGCCGGTTCTGGTGTGCTTGGTGGTGCTATTCCCATTAAAGGAGACGCTGTTTTAAACCTTCAGAGAATGAATAAGTTTATTTCCCTGGATGAAACCTCGCTCGTTGCTGAATTTGAAGGAGGAATCATCGGGGCAAATCTTGAGCGAGAGCTGAATCACAGAGGCTATTCAATGGGAAGTATTCCTCAGTCCTTCCATTGCTCCACTCTCGGAGGGTGGATTGCAACACGTGCTGTGGGACAGTTCTCCACAAAATATGGGAAAATCGAGGATATGGTTTTAGGAATGGAGGTGGTACTTCCCGATGGAAATCTCCTCAATATCAAACCAGTTCCAAGACGCTCCACGGGACCCTCATTAAAAGAGCTGTTCTTAGGCGGTGAAGGAACACTTGGCATTGTGACAAAAGCAGTGGTCTCGGTTCATCCTTTACCGGAACGAACAATAAAACAATCGTTTGCTTTCCCATCCGTTGAAGTAGCGTTGGAAGTTGTGCGGAAGATTTTGCGGGGCGATGCCAAGCCGGCAGTGGTGAGAATATTTGATGAACCTGAAACTGCAAGATACTTCGGGCAAATAAAGAACAAGGTAGCGATTATCTTTATCTCCGAAGGCGAAACAGATTTCGTAGAGCTTGAAGGCAGATTAATCAAAAGAATTGCTGAGGAAAATGGAGGAGAAACTACGGGGGAAAAGCTTGTTGATATATGGCTTGAAAAACGGTTCGATATAGGTTTAGGTCCTATCATAATGCAGCAGGGTGGAATCGTAGACACGATTGAGGTTGTTTCTCTATTTAAAGATGCCGCCAATCTATATAACGATATGGCTTCCGCAATGAGGGCGGTGGAGGGTGCCATATCAGTTTCGGGGCATTATTCACATTTCTACCGGGAAGGTGCTTGCCTGTACATCACCTTCGCTGGTTTCCCCAAAGACACATCCCGTTACTACAAGGATACCTGGACTGCTGCCATGGAAGCCACTCTGAAAAACAACGGCTCTATCAGCCACCACCATGGAATTGGATTCTGGAGAAAGGACTTTATGCAGGAGGAGTTAGGTCCCCACGGCGTAGAATTGCTCCAAAAAATCAAATTCGCGTTAGACCCAAATGGTATTTTAAACAAGGGGAAACTCATAGATGGAAAGTAAGAAGGAACTGGAACAAATCACAAATTGCGCCCTGTGCGGCAATATGTGTAAAGATAGTTGTCCGGTATATCTTGCTACAGGGAATGAAACAGTTACGCCTCAGAAAAAGGCGCGCCTCATTCTATATAAAAAGAAAGCATTTATTGAGGATGAAAAGGGCTTTTTCGATGTCATGTTCCAGTGTGCCATGTGCGGGGCATGCAAAATAAATTGCCTTTACGATAATTTTGACCTCAGGGATTCTATTCAGCGAGAGCGAAGCGAAGCTTTCAGAAAAGGCATTCTTCCTGACGAAACAAGGAAGCAAGTAGAAATATTTGCAAAGTTTGGTAATCCTGACGGCGAGCGACAGCTTATTCAAAAGGGAGCAGGAAACCTTGGTTACCTCGTTTCTTGTTCTACCTACAATGACCAACAGCTACTGAAGGCGGTGGAGAAAATTCTTACCAAAAGCAAGGAGCAGGTTCAAGAATTCGGCGGTGCTGACATCTGCTGTGGTGCACCACTCTACTACGCCGGAGACTTGGAAGGTTTTAAAAAGGCAGCGAAAAAAATGAAACGGGAAATTGAACAAAGAAAACTGCAGAAGGTCATTACAAATTGCCCGGCTTGTATAAAAATGATGACGGAAATATATGATGAGGTGGGCATTCATCTTGATGTGGAATTTATTCACACCGTCGAATTTCTCGCTGCTCTCCTCAAAGAAGGAAAGATAAAAGTAAATAAAGCAAACGCTACGGCAACTTTCCATGACCCCTGCATTCTGGCAAATGATATCGGTATTACCACAGCCCCCAGGGATATCATTAAAATGCTGGGGTTTGACATAAAAGAGCCCGTTTATTCAGGAAAGGATACGCATTGCTGTGGCGGGGTACCGGCAGGGAAAATCGCAGACAGCAAGCTTGTCTCCAGCGTGAATGCAATGCGCACCAGTGAGCTCAAAGAAACTGTTGCTGATGTTTACATCGCGGCATGTCCTACCTGTAAAGTTGCTTTATCCAATATAGATATAAAAGATGTGGCTGAAGTTGTGGCGGAACAGATTATCAATGGATGAGAAGAAGCTAGCACGAACCATACAAGGCGAAATAGAAAAAGCAACCAGCGAGAAAGCAACAGTCTTTATTGAAGATAGCATTGCAAAGTTAAGCGGGCAATTTTCTTCTTATCAAAGCGTTGTAGATGCTGGGCATGTTGTCGGTGATTTCGAGCAAATCAGAGAAGTGGTGAACGAAATTGATTATCCCGGCAGGAAGCTTTTTGTACCACCTCAACAGGTATCTGATGAACTTACCGGGAAAGAGTTCGACGTTGTTATCGTTGGTGGCGGCATAATTGGTTTGGCAGTCGCCAGGGAGCTTTCAAGGTTCAACCTGAGTATCGCTCTAATTGAAAGGCATGAGGACTTAGGAATGGACCAGACAGCACATAGCAACGCCATGATACATCCTGCTTTCCTTACTGAACATGGCACGCTGAAGTGGGAGCTGAACTATAAGGGAAATGCAATGTATGATGAAGTTGCCAGCCAGCTTGATGTCGATTTCAAACGGATAGGGACGCTTGCTGTTGCTGAAAACCCTGCACACGAGCTGATGATCCCGTTCCTGATGAACCTGACCAAGAAACACAAAGACCCGGTTCCCAAACAGTTAAACCGGGAAGAACTGGACAAAGTTGAGCCAGGGCTGGCTCCGAATATCAAGAGGGGCGTGCTCGTGTGGAACACAGGCATTATCTCTGTATTTGATCTCGTCATTGCTTGTGCCGAGAATGCTCTGGCAAACGGAGTGCAATTCTTTCTGGATACAAGCGTAATCGGAGTCCAGACCGAGGGTGGAAGCATTAAAGCAGTAAACACGACCAGAGGGACCATCAAAACGCATATTTTGATCAATGCCGCTGGACTGTATGCCGATAAGATTGCCGAATTCGCTGGAGATAAGTTCTTTACTATCCATCCCAGGAAGGGAGAAACAATCATCTTTGATAAATCCTACCAGCCGATAAGAACAGTTTTGGCTTCGTTTAGCATGGCGGCAGAAAGAGAGGGATATTCCAAGGGAGGAGGCCTCATCCCCACGATTGACGGCAACCTCCAGTTTGGGCCATCGGCAGAAGAAGTACAGGATAAAGAGGACGTTTCCACCACATCTATGGGGCGTGAAGTATTATTTAATAAATTTGGGCTATTAGCTGAGACACTTAAGCCATACTATGAGAAACCCGATGAAAGTAAAATCATCGTTCATTTTGCTGGGTGTAGAGCAGCGACATATAAGGAGGATTTCATCATTGAACCCTCTAAAAAAGTAAAGGGCTTAATTCACGTTGCCGGCATTCAATCTCCTGGACTTGCAGCGATGCCAGCCATCGTCGAAAGGGTGAAAGAAATCGTGACAGAGGAGTGGCATCCAGCTGAGAATGCTCAGTTTGAACCAAGAAGAAAAAGGAAGAAGTGTTTCTCGGAATTAGATGACAAAGAAAGGGAAGAACTTATCCGAGTAAATCCTTTATATGGTCATATTGTCTGCCGTTGTGAGCATGTGACCGAAGGTGAGATCGTAGATGCACTCCACAGCGGTATTCCAGTAAAGAGCATCGATGCCATCAAAAGGAGAGTAAGAGCAGGCATGGGAAGATGCCAGGGTGGGTTCTGCATGCCGAGGGTTCTGGAGATTATCACCAGAGAAAAAAATATTAGAAGGGACATGGTGACAAAAAGCGGCGGAAAGTCATTTATCCTTAAAGGAAAAATAAAGGAGGTAAGAGAATGAAATATTTTATTGTGATTGACGGAGGAACACAAAATATAAAAGCGTTTATCTTTGACGAAAAGGGGAATGAGGTATATGGCGAAGCATACCCTGTAACCCCCTATTTCTCCGTTAAACCTGGCTTTGCTGAGCAGGATGCCGAAAAGTATCTCGAAATCACCCAAAAAGTAACCAGGAGTGTAGTAGAAAATTCCCATGTTCCCAAGGATGAGATTGCCGCCGTTGCTATTACCAGTCACAGAAGCACCATTGTGCCCGTTGATAAAGGTGGCAAACCTGTTCGCTCGGCAATTACCTGGCTTGATGAGCGTAAAACAGAGGGATTGAATTTGCCCGCCGGATTCGAGACACTCACAGTGCTAAAAGAATACCAGAGAAGGTCTAAATTTAACTGGCTAAAAAAGTATGAACCGGAAAATTACGACAAAACACATATATTCCTCACTATATCATCGTATATCTTTCATGCGTTGACTGGTGAATTCAAGGACTGCTCTTCCATGATAGTGGGATTGTTCCCCTATGACTATGCACAGCTTCAGTGGCACTCCCTCGAAATGGTATACGAAATTTTCGGAGTTGAGCGAGAAAAACTACCCCCGCTTGTTTCTCCCGCTGAGATTGCCGGGACGGTTTCCGAGGAAGGGGCAAAGAGCTTCGGTGTGCCACAAGGGCTTCCGATAATCATCGGGGCAGGAGATAAACAATCTGAACTGTTAGGCGCTGGCGTAATAAATAATGATATCGCCGAAGTTAGCTATGGAACGGCTGCCGTCATCGAACTATTCTCCGCTGAATATATCGAACATCCCCAGCTGGATTTCTTCACCTGGGGAGCAGCGATTCCAAAGCACTGGGCACTTGAAGGATTCGTGGGGAGTGGATACTGGATGATTTCCTGGTTCAAAAAGGAGTTTGCCAAATATGAGGAAGAAGAGGCAAAGAAACTTAAGATAGCGCCAGAGGACCTGCTGAACAGAGAAATGAAGGAAATTCCTCCTGGTTCTATGGGCTTGCTTCTTCTGCCTTATTGGCACCCACGCGAAAATGAACCTCTTTCCAAAGGTGCCATCATAGGATTTTCCGGGGAGCACGCCAGAGCACATGTTTATCGAGCAATTATCGAAGGCATCGCATATGAATTACGCAGGCTGAAAGAGGTGATGGAGGAGCTTTCAGGAAGCAAAGTAAAGGAGTTAAGAGTTGGTGGCGGAGGCTCAAAAAGCAGTGAAATCATGCAAATGACCGCCGATATTTTCAATCTTCCTGCAAGCAGAGTGCATACCAGCAATCTTGCCGCACTGGGGGCTGCAATCGATGCTGCCGTTACCTTGAATATCTATCACGACTTCCCTGAAGCCGTGGATAATATGGTGAGAGTAAAAAAGACCTTTACCCCTCATGCGAAAAACGTGAAAATCTACGATAGGTTATTTAATGAAGTGTATAAGGAGATCTATCCTGCGCTTTCCCCATTATATCGCAAAATTGCCGAAATCACGGGATACCCGAAGGTAACGTGAGAGGCTAATAGAGTATCTATTAGTTCCGTAAGAGAAATGGGCATGGAAGCTGATGTAACTGTCATAGGCAGCGGACCTGCTGGGCTTACTGCTGCAGTCCATGCTCATAAAAGCGGCGCTAAAGGTGTTCTGTTGCTCGAAAGGGAGGAAGAGCTCGGCGGAATTTTGAAGCAGTGCATACACAATGGCTTCGGGTTGGAGCAATTTAAAAAGGACTACACTGGACCAGAGTATGCCGAACGCCTTATTGAAGAGCTGGAAAAAACAAATGTGCAATATTTCTTGAATACAATGGTGGTTTCTCTTTCACCGGATAAGACCATCACCGCAGTAAGTCCTGAAAAAGGTCTATTTCACATAAAATCAAGAAGTGTTGTGCTTGCCATGGGATGCCGCGAACGTCCCAGGAGTAGCATTAACATCCCCGGCACCCGTCCTGCAGGAATATATACCGCAGGAGTTGCTCAACGCTTTGTCAATATCGATGGATATCTTCCTGGAAAACAGGTTGTTATTTTAGGCTCCGGCGACATTGGACTTATCATGGCGAGGAGACTCACCCTTGAAGGAGCCCGAGTCAAAGGTGTTTACGAAATAATGGATTACCCCGGAGGATTAAAAAGGAACATCGTTCAATGCCTCAATGATTTCGATATCCCCCTTTATCTGTCCCATACCGTTACAGAGATACGCGGCAAGGAGCGCGTAGAAGGCGTTGTGGTATCCAAAGTAGACCAGAAAATGAATCCAGTTGGCGGTAGCAAGCAATTCATACCCTGTGACACCTTGCTCCTCTCCGTGGGACTAATCCCTGAAAATGAGCTATCAAAGGAAGCTGGAGTAGAACTTACACCGATTACAAGAGGACCGGTCACCACGGAGACAATGGAAACAAAGGTGCCGGGAATATTTTCCTGCGGCAATGTTTCCACCGTATTTGACCTGGTGGATTATGTTGCTGAAACTGGCATGATTGCTGCTGGGAATGCCGCAAGATTTGCCGCTGGAGATTGGAAGAAGGGGAAAAATCCAGTCGAGATAATTCCTGGAGAGAATGTGAGAATGCTTTTCCCTCAGCGATATTCCTTTAAAGACGACCTTATTTTATTTGTCAGGTCAGCAAAGCCAATTGATAAACCGGTAAAGATAGAGCTCTCCCCGCTTGGGGTGCGCCTTAAGAGATTGTATGCCCGACCAAACGAGATGATTAGATTTAAGGTGTCCCGAGACAAGTTAAAGGATGTTACTGGACCCGTTGAGGTTTCCATAACAGAGCGATAAGGATGGATGTAGAAAAGAAACACTTTACCTGCGTTATTTGCCCCATTGGATGTGAGATCGATGTAGAGCTTCAAAACGGCAATGTAGTCTCCATGGAGGGAAACAAATGCGAGAAAGGGAAAGAGTTCGTGTTGCAGGAACTAGAAGAGGCGATGCGCATATTAACCACAACGGTTCCTGTAAAAGGGGCAAAATGGGCGATGCTTCCCGTTCGCACCGATAAACCAATCCCAAAGCGATTGTTATCCAAGGTTATTGAACAACTGGCAGATATCGAATTGCACGCACCTGTGAAGATGTACCACGTGATAGTAAAGGATATAGCCGGCACAGATGCAAATATTGTAGCCACCAGAAATATGAAAAAGGTAAATCATCCTAAAGACGCCAAAAAGGACCTCATCTCCAGAAAGGAAGGTTGAAGCAATGAAAACCTATGCTTATGGTTTTCCTGGGCTGGGAAGAAATAGAGAATATAAAAAAGTTATTGAGGACTATCGAGTGCTTGTTCAGATGATTGTTTGACCATCATTCCTCTTCTCTCAAGAATTCCTCGACTTCTTTGGTTAATCTCTCATTTTCCTCCTGAGATAATCTGAGGTTGCTTTCCAACCTGAGAATGTAATCGTCGACCTCGGGAAGACGGACTCTTGCCTGAGCTAGTTTCTCACTCTGCTTTTGAATCGCATGGTCGATATCGCCAAAGTCAATGTTTAAACCAAGCCTTTCATCAAAGAACTGAAGGACTTTCTTTTGAGCCCTGGAGTCTTCACTCCTTACCAGATAAAAAGGTATCGGCACCCAGAGACTCACCCCGGCAATATTCCTTCTGCCAGCCAGCCACAACAGAAAGGAGTTCAATGTCGGCCTTTGACCAGGCGGAGTTTGATAATCCATATCCCTGACCAAGTTATACTGCTTTAAAGACTCCTTCACTTCCTGTGAGCTGGTCGTAGCCAGCAATGCCCTGGGAGTGGTGTGAGCCGCTAAAGCAACCATTCCCCCAATGGTATATAATTCTTTTGTCCCGCAGTAATGTTCAGCCACATCCAAAATTGAATTCAGGAACTTATACCACTCAAAACCAGGCGGGGTGCTTCTAAAAATAACCAGGTTATTTTCGTGACACGAATAGAAATTGCTTTCCGGAAATTGAGCTACATCCTGCTCCACCCTTATTCCACCCAAGGAGAAAAAATCCTCGGGTTCAATTTCACCAAATCTTTCACCGCCTAACTCTCCAGTCAAGTAATCGATAACGCCTGGACCTAATTGACCAGCATCTTCATTCCAGCCTACTACCAGAGAGGAACTTTGAATTTTTGGTTTCTTTAAGACTTTAAACGGATGCCGTTCACTCAATTCCCCTGCCTCGCTTCTTAAACAACTTATCAATATCCTCCATAATCCTTCTCTTATCCTCTTCAGTTATTGGACTGGGTTCAGCAGGCCTGGCATAAGTCACCTGTTTTAGTTTTTCCAGCTGTTGTTTTATCTCTGACGGAATTTGCCTATAAACGTCTTCAATTTCTTGTTCCAGCTCTTCTGCCCATCTATCCAGTTTACTTATGTCAACTTCAATTCCTAGACTACGGGTCAATACTTCCAGCACTGACCTTGAAGCCTTAGGATAAGGCAATGGTAAGCCCTGCAGGTAAACTGGTATCTCCCCCATCACACAAATAGCCTCAATCCCCCGCTTCCTCGCCACTCCCAGCAAGAGCCCATTCAACCCAACAATGTTACCCTGCCCCTCCCTTCCCTCGATTTCACTCATTAAAATGGTGTTCTCATATTTCCTGGTCTCGGCAATTAAATCTCGATTATTGGGCACTGCCCAGACCCTGGGAACCATTGTATGGTGAATCGGAGCCACAGCGGCTCCCGAAGTATAGACTCTTCGACAGTGGAACTTCTCAGCGACATCTAAAACAAGGTTAGCTATCTGATAAGCCTTCTCTCCCTCAGCATATACACTGCTACCCCCGGCAGGCTGTTCTTCTCCGATGAAAAATATCAAATCCTGCTTCCTGGTCTTCCTGAAATAAAATTTGCTGCTGGGAAATTCCAGAGCTTCCAAGACACCGCCTTTAATTGACACTCGCTGAGGATAGAAGAAATCCCAGGGCTCTATCTCCCCAAATTCCTCCGCCTTCAATGCTTCCCTTAGAGTATCAACAACGATGAGTCCGATATTTGCGATTCCAGGCCAGCTAGCTATCATGACTGGATTTTTGAGCCTTGGTCTCTTGTAAAGTTTGACTCCCATTGCTACTTGCCTTTCAAGCCACGATTTGCTAACTATTCTAATCGTTCCTCTTCTAAAGGACAACACCAGAAACCAGGCTACTTACTTTCTTCTGTTTATGCCCTGGCTTGACCCTTTAGCTTGCAAAGACCATAATAAAATACGGCGCATTCGTCTAGGGGTTTAGGACACCTCCCTCTCAAGGAGGAGATCACCGGTTCGAATCCGGTATGCGCTACTTACCGCGAAGTTGATTCAGTGATGAGAATTTCACCAAAGGTTAGAGAGCACCTGCCTTTACCAATTCTAGCCGCAAAATACCCGAGGTGGGGAAGGTAGCTGGGAGGTGAACAAAGAAGAACATTACCGAAAGCTAGAGCACATGTATGCGTTTGCACCAACGAATAAGTATTACATGCCGACAATCCGTGTGGATGAGGGGTATGCAGAGGTGGTTATCGCGGTGCGCCACGATTTCCTTCATGCAGCCGGTGCCGTGCATGGCTCAGTATATTTTAAGGCTCTCGATGATGCTGCCTTCTTTGCAGTAAATTCGCTGGTCAATGACGTCTTCGTGCTAACCGTCTCCTTCAACATATATCTTACTCGCCCTATTTCAGGGGGAGAAATGAAAGCAACTGGCCAGGTGGTTCACCATTCACAGCGCCTCTTTATCGCACAGTCCAAGTTGCTTGATTCAGATGGTCGAGAGATCGCCTGGGGGAGCGGAACCTACATGCGAAGTGCCATCCCACTCTCACCGGAAGTGGGGTACGAATGAAACAAGCACAACCATCTTTGCTAGCCATCTATTCACATGTTAAACTCTGTTAACACAAATGAAGAAGCGTGTTTTCTCGGGATTCCGCCCGACTGGCAAGCAGCATATCGGCAATTACCTCGGGACTATCCAGAACTGCGTTTTACTTCAACAGGAATACGATTGCATTTACTGTGTGGTGGATATCCACGCCCTTACCACTTTAGAAAATACTGATGCGCTCCAGGAAGACATCCATGAAATGGTGCTTGACTGGCTGGCAGCGGGCATCGACCCCAAGAAGAGCATCCTCTTCGTTCAATCCCATGTCCCTCAAGTGCTGGAACTCCACACCCTGTTCGGCATGCTAACTCCTTTAAGCTGGCTATTACGTGTGCCTACATTCAAAGAAAAAGTGAAGATGCAGCCACGTAATGTCAACTATGGACTGGTAGGCTATCCCGTGCTTATGACTGCCGATATTGCTCTTTATAAAGGAGAGGTTGTCCCTGTCGGTGAAGACCAGCTCCCTCATCTTGAATTAGCCCGAGAGATAGTACGGCGATTTAATTCCCTTTTCGGTCTGGTATTCCCTGAGCCAGAGGCAAAACTGACTTCCTTCCCGCTGATATCAGGCCTGGATGGAACAAATAAGATGAGCAAAAGCTATAACAACCATATTGAAATAGCATCTCCACCACAACAAATCCTGGAAAGGGTGATGACTGCAGTCACTGACCCGGCGCGTCGCTATCGCTCCGACCCGGGGCACCCTGAAATATGCGGCATATTTAGTCTTCATAAATTCTTCACTGTTGACCGAGTGGAGCAGATTGCTTCTGATTGCCGCAGCGCTAAAATTGGCTGTGTTGATTGCAAAAAACTACTGGCGGGGAATATCGCTTCAAATCTTGCTCCTTTCCGAGAAAAGAGGGCTGCTTTAGCGGCAAAACCCGATTACGTTACTGAAGTCCTTACCGATGGAGCTGCTCGAGCTGAGGTTATCGCCAGAGAGACTATCAACGAAGTCAAACAGAAAATGAAGCTCATTTAGAGCATGGAATCTTAACTCAATTCTATAAATCTTCCTGATTCTTTCAGGGAGTCATAAGTCGACTATAATAAGGTGAAGAGGATAGATAAATAGCAGCCAGTGGATTGTGCCCAAATACCCTATCTTTCACCGCAAGCACAGTTATTGGAACACGACAATATTTAATAAACAAAGTATCATGCCCCACACATAGACCCAGAAGGATAGCCAGGTCTACCTGCTCCGAATTCAGGATTTCTGCCTGAGGGATAGGACTACACATAGATTCGTGATACATGTAACCTCCTTTCCCTACTATCGTCTCTTCCCTTTCAAGCCCTATCGCCCCCTTATCAACCCTTCCCACCTTACAACAAACCGATACCACCTGGAAGCCATGGTTCTCCAGCATCCTGTCCAGAATGCGAGCTTCGTTTTCCAACCCGATGCAAAAAGCAATGCCCAATTTGTGATAGCCCATTTTTCGAGCAAATTGCATTGTCTCTTCCACCCGAGGAAATTTAGTCCTAAGCCCCAGATTATCCCCGACTCCTGTCGGCACCCATTCGTAGCACTCAGCCTCCTGCAATGAAGCAAAGCGAGCAAGTTCTTTAACATCATTTCGCTCATATTCAACTACGGCTTTGTTTATCACATCGGGTTTAAGCCGCATAGGGCAAAAAGCTGGCGCCTCTTCCAGAGGAGGTGGCTCCGCGTCAATTGGGGTATACGGCTCACAAATTCTTTTAGGACATTTAGCACACATAGGATACAGCTCTTTCCCCATTTCTCTCACCTCTTCGCCAACTTGACAAATCTTTCCATTCTCTTCAAAGCTTCCTCGATACTAGCCAGGGAAGTAGCATAGCAGCAGCGGACAAATCCTTCACCACATTGTCCGAAGGCAGAGCCAGGCACTACAGCCACCCGCTCCTCCATCAGCAGCCGTTCGGCAAATTCTTCTGAACTCATCCCGGTAGCCTCTATCGAAGGAAAGGCATAAAAAGCTCCTTTAGGCTCAAAGCAAGGTAAGCCAATTTCATTTAACTTCCTGACTATGAACCGTCGGCGTCTATCATATTCCTTGACCATTTTCGCAACATCGTCCTCACCAGACCTCAATGCTTCAATGCCAGCCATTTGCGACATAGTTGGCACACAAAGCATGGTATATTGATGAATCTTGAGCATGGCTTCGATGAGCTGCGGGTTAGCAGCTATATAGCCTATTCGCCAGCCAGTCATAGCAAATGCCTTGGAAAATCCACCGAGCAAAATAGTCTGCTCTTTCACCCCGGGAAGACTGGCAAAACAGGTGTGCTCCACCCCATAGACCAACCTGGCATAAATCTCGTCTGAAATCACTAGTAGGTTGTATTTTTGAGCTAGCTTGGCGATTTCAGCCAGCTCTTCTCGCGACATCACTGCACCAGTGGGATTGGAAGGATAGCCAATGAGTATAGCCTTGGTCTGTTTATTAATCAGAGGCTCAACATCTTCAGCCTTGAGGACAAAATTATTTTGTTTACTTAGAGGCACAAAGACTGGTGTGCCACCGGCAAGGATAACACAGGGTGGATAAGAGACATACCATGGGTCGGGAATAATCACCTCATCACCAGGGTTCAGAATAGCTCGTACGGCAAGGTCAAGCCCCTCGCTAACACCAACAGTAACGAGGATTTCCCGCTCTGGTTGGTAGCTAACTCCGTAGTGATGCTCCAGATATTTTGCCAGCTCTTGACGCAACTCGAGCATACCGTAGTTTGAGGTATACATGGTGTAGCCTTTCTCCAGAGAATCGGTAGCAGCTTCCCTGATATGCCATGGGGTAACAAAGTCCGGCTCGCCTACACCAAGGGAGATAACACCTTCCACAGAGGAAAGTAAGTCAAAAAACTTCCTGATACCCGATGGCGATATGCTATGTACTTTCTGTGAAATGAGATTATCCATGCTTTTAGTCTGAACAGGATCCATATTATCAGATTACGGGATTAACGGCAGTCGTTTATTTCCCTCTGTGGGCGCAACGATTTCACCATCCTCTTTGTACCGCTTAAGCAGAAAATAGGTGGTGGTGCTCTGCACCTTTTCCAATGGAGCTAGTTTTCCGGTGACAAAACTGGCTATTTCCTGCATGTTTTTAGCCTTTACTAATATAGTCAGGTCATAAGTGCCTGAAACTAAATAGGCGGAATACACTTCTGGGAAGCGGCAAATGCGCTCAGCGATAGCATCAAAGCCAACATTTCGCTGTGGTGCTACCTTGACCTCGATTAACGCCAACACCTCTTCTTTGCCTAATTTAGCCCAGTTCACTATAGTCTTATATTTCAAAATAGTCTTGTCTCCCTCGGCTTTCTTGATAATGCTCCGCACCTTGCTGTCAGACATGTCAACCATGGCGGCAATCTGCTCCGGGGTTGCCCGGGCATTATCCTCCAGAATCTCAAAAATTTCGTTCATATCACCTCCTCAAGCTATATTAATAATTTATCCTATTGCAATGCAACTTATTCATATTCCTGGCTCTCTGTTATGCCACTCAGTTGCCTGCTCATAGGCAAAGGCAATGCGTAGCATTGTTTCTTCGTTGAATGGCTTGCCCATAATCTGCATGCCTATAGGTAAACCATGGGCAAATCCAGCGGGTATAGAGATAGCGGGTACACCAGCGATATTTATGGGCAAAGTGCAGACATCGCTCAAGTACATTTGCATCGGATCCTCCAGCTTCTCGCCCAATTTGAACGCCACCGTGGGCGATGTCGGGGTAACCAGAGCATCATACTTCTCAAAAGCTTGTTCAAATTCCTGTTTTATCAGGGTGCGCACCTTTTGCGCCTTGAGGTAGTAAGCATCATAATAGCCAGCAGACAGAGCATAAGTTCCCAACATTATTCTCCTCTTTACCTCGGAACCAAAGCCAAGTTGGCGTGTCCTTTCCATTGCCTCTATCACACTGCTGGCTTTCTGCTCAGAGAAGCCATATTTAACCCCATCATAGCGCGCCAGGTTCGCCGAAGCCTCAGACGGAGCAACTATATAATAGGCTGCCAGAGCATATTTAGTAGATGGTAAGGAGACTTCCCGGTCTATTTCGGCACCCAATTCCTTTAGTTTCTTTATCGCCGCTTCCAAAGCTGACTTTACCCCTTCTTGCATGCCTTCCACAAAGTATTCTTTGGGAATGCCAATACGCAGTCCCTTGAGGTCGCGGTTTAGACAAGAGGTATAATCCGGCACAGGAAAAGATACCGAGGTTGAATCCATAGGGTCATATCCCGCAATGGCATTCATTACCAGGGCACAATCGGTAACATCCTTGGCTATCGGGCCAATCTGGTCAAGGGAGCTAGCGAAGGCGACTAAACCAAAACGGCTCACCCGGCCATAAGTGGGCTTGAGACCCACTACACTACAAAATCCTGCTGGCTGGCGTATGCTGCCACCCGTATCAGAACCAATGGCATAGATAGCTTCGTTACTGACCACAGCAGCAGCAGGGCCACCACTGCTACCCCCAGGAACACGACTCAGGTCCCATGGGTTATAAGTGGGGAAAAAGGCAGAATGCTCTGTAGAAGAACCCATGGCAAACTCATCCATGTTCCCCTTGCCCAATATGACCGTCTTTTGCGCCTTCAGTTTCTTCACCACGGTGGCATCGTAAGGCGGAATGAAGTTTTCCAGCATCCTTGAAGAACAGGTAGTTCGTATCCCCTTGGTGCAGATAACATCCTTGATTAACACAGGCACACCAGTTAACGGCGTAATATTGCCGCTCCGTATACAATCATCCGCTTCCTCAGCTTGCCTTAAAGCTATGTCTTCAGTAATAGTCACATAGGCATGAATTTTATCTTCTATCCCGGCAATACGCTCCAGTGTAGCTTTGGTGAGTTCCACCGAGGAAATTTCCCTCCGTTTAAGGAGTTCGTGTGCCTGGTGGATGGTTAGTTGACAGAGCTTGCTCACAATAAAGTCAAAACCTTTCGTTAATGCTACTGCGGAAGACGACTCTACGCCAACTGCCGCCAGTTACCGAATGCATCTCCTTGAGCCTGGGGGTAAACCTTATCCCCAGGAATATTGGTAACCCCACGGAGAAAACCACCAGGGCGACGCTACCATAAATCAATCCTGCCACAACTGGAAAACAAACAAACCCCATACTGTAGCAGACAGTGAGGTTCCTGGTAATAAGCAACACTACGCCGCATATAGCAAGCCAAAAGGGAATTGCCTCCGGTAGCAAACAAAGAAGGACGCCTATGCTCGTAGCCCCTCCCCTACCACCACGGAACTTGAGAAAAACGGGGAAAATGTGACCTAACACAGCAGCTAACCCGGCAAGAAGCTGAAATACTAAATCAACACCCAGCCAGCGAGCCAAAAGAACAGCCGCTACTCCTTTGCCAATATCAGCCAGCAAGACCAATACTCCAGCGGCATGACCTACTTCATAATAGACATTCAGGGCTCCTATAACCCTGGTTCCCACATCGCGAATGTCTATTCCCTTTGCAAGCCGAGCAGCAATGTAACCCGAGGGGATAGAACCAAGCAGATATCCACAGACTATAGCTACAGCGCTAATCATTATATTTAGAAAACACCTACTCCAAAACCGGCTTTACCTTAAAGCAGTTTTCCTCTTCCATGGGAGCATTAGTAAGGATATCGCTTTGAGGATATGAAGGAGAACTCTGGTCTTCCCTGAAAACGCTTTGTAGTGGGACTGCGTGAGTCGCCGGTGACACATCAGTTGTATCCACCTGATCAAGTATTTCAAAGTTCTCCAAAATATTGGATAGCTCAACGGTAAATTTCTCAATTTCAGCCTCAGTTAAACCAAGGCGAGCTAACCAGGCTACGTGCTCAACTTGCTTACGATCCAGTTTCATCTTGCTACATCAAAAGCACCACAATTGTAGCATCGCGCTTTGTCCCTAGACAACAGTTGCTCACGTTTAGATAGTCAGATGACGCCACCCTCGAAAGAACGAGCACATTCACTTGACAACTTCCTTCCCATATTCCATACTATTGTCAACTAAATGTTGACCAGTTCAGTCAACAATATAGGTGATAGTGATGAGGCTTTCTGCCAAAGCGTGTTATGGAACCAGGTTACTTTTGGATTTAGCCTTTCACCAAGGTGAGGGCTCGGTTCCATTGAAAGACATTGCCCGAAGACAGGAAATTTCACTGCTATACCTCGAGCATCTGGTCGCCCCTCTCATAGCAAGAGCGATAGTAAAGAGCGTCCGTGGACCCCGAGGCGGTGTCTCACTACTCAAGCATCCTGAGGAGATCAAGCTAAGTGAGGTGATTCAACTTCTTGAAGGCCAGATTGCTCCAGTAGAATGCGTCAACAATCCCAAAGCATATCCTCGCTCAGACTTTTGCGCCATCCGCGACCTCTGGGATGAGGTGCACAAAGCAACATACGGAGTTCTGGAATCCACAACCTTGCAGGATTTACTTGAGCGGCAAAGGCAAAAGTGGGACTTGAAACAGCCGAAAGATGACGAAAACCAATGGAGCAATGGGAGGGATGCTAATTCAACAGTTCAAGTGCGAAATGATAAGGAACAGCAGGAGAGGAAAAGGACAAACAATATATAGGAGGTGAAATATGCGAGAGAAGGTAGAAGCAGCCCTGAAACAAATAAGACCCGCTTTACAGGCCGATGGTGGTGATGTCGAGTTAGTGGATGTAAATGACGGTATAGTCAAGTTAAGGCTGCAAGGAGCTTGCGCAGGCTGCCCCATGGCAACCATGACATTACAGCATGGAATTGAGCGTGTGCTTAAAGAACAGGTGCCCGAGGTCAAAGAAGTAGTTGCTGTGTAAAATCTGAGGCTAAAATGCCCATCTATGAATATTTTTGCCCGCAGTGCAACGTTAAGTTTGAATTGCTACGGCCCTTAAGCCAGTCAAATGAAATTGCTTCCTGCCCCCATTGTCACAACGGCGCTAAGAGGACTTTGTCCCGTTTTACTTGCTCTTCAAAAAGCACCGAAGGCACCTCTACACCGCTCGGCGGAAGTTCCCCCTGCAGCACATGCTCTGCCACAAGCTGTGCTACTTGTACAGGATTCTGACTATAAATGTATAGCTCCATTAGAATAATCAAAACACGAATACAACAAGCTAGTCACGAAAGGAAACATGCTACAAATAAAGCATCTTAAATTAACCCTGAATGGTAACCCCTTAATCAACGAGCTAAACTTGGAAGTGAAAGAGGGGAAGATTCATGGCTTATTGGGGGTAAACGGGGCAGGAAAGACAAGCCTGGCCAACTTAATAATGGGAACAAGCTACCCCGATGAAGGGAGCATAATATTTGAGGGACGAGACATTACCCGATTCACAATCTCACAGAGAGCAAAAATGGGAATAACCCTGGCGTGGCAAGAACCGGCAAGGTTTGAAGGGCTAATCATAAGAGAGTATCTGAGCTTAGACAGGAATTTAAGCTTAAGCGAAGCCGAAAAGTATCTATGGACAGTGGGACTTCCCCCCGGGGAATATCTAAACAGAGCAGTTGATGGGAGCCTGAGCGGGGGTGAGCGAAAAAGAGTGGAGCTTGCCTCAGTCCTGGCGATGAAGCCGAAAGTGGCTATTTTAGATGAGCCTGACTCCGGCATAGACGTAGTTTCATTACCCCATATCATGAATGGGATAGTTGAAATGGGTAAACGAGGTTCTGCAGTGCTCTTGATTACCCATAACGAGGAAGCAGTAAGTGTATCCGAGGAAGTGTCGATAATATGCGCAGGGAAGATAATCAATTCTGGGCCACCACAGGAAATGTGCCACTGGTTCAGGAATAATTGCCAAACATGTCCTCATATCGGTGAACCGAATTACAAAGGAGTTTAGTAGATGCTTGTTGTCAAGGAATATGAAGCGATGATTGAAGCCTATGGCAAGGCAGGTGGGAACCTGGATGCCTTAAGAAGCAACGAGGTGGGCAATCTTGTTATTCATAAGAACAAAGTCCTTAGCGTTCAGGAAGTCGATGGGATAAGGGTGGAGACAAAGGAGACTGAAAGCGGGGTTAGTATTTACTTTCTAGTGGAAGAAGGGGCAAGAATCAAATACCCCGTTCATTTATGCTTTGGCGTCTTGCCCAAGGAAGGATTGCAGGAGATTATGTTGAGAGTGGAGGCGCAGGATAACAGCGAGGTGAATGTCATTGCCCATTGTATTTTCCCCAATGCTGTCGATGTGATACACAAGATGGATGCCGATATAAAAATCGGGGATAACGCCAAATTCAGCTATCACGAAACTCACTATCATGGGGAATCAGGTGGGGTCAAGGTGATTCCAAAGGCAAAAATCGAGGTAGGCAGGAAAGGGGTCTGGGAGAGTACCTTCAGCCTAATCCAGGGCCGTGTTGGCGTGTTAGATTACGATTTCGAGATTTTTGGTGATGAGAAAAGCATAAACGAGCTTATGGTAAAGGTCTTTGGCAAAGAGGAAGACGATATAAGTATAGTAGAGAAAATCCATTTGAACGGTCAAGGAGCCAGAGGCTTGGCAAAAAGCCGTCTGGTGTTAAATGACAATGCCAAGGCAATGGTCAGGGGTGAAACATATGGCAATGCCCCCTTTGCCAGAGGTCATGTTGACTGCCTCGAAATTGTGAATGGAGACGGAGTGATAGCAAGGGCAATACCACTTGTATATGTGAATGACAAGCAAGCGAAGGTTACTCATGAGGCTGCTATCGGCAGTATAGACAAGAAGCAGATGCAAACATTGATGGCCAGAGGGCTGAATGAGGAAGAGGCAGTTGATGTCATTGTAAAAGGTATACTGAGATAATACCAGCGTTGCCATTGCGAGCTGAAGGCGAAATGGGTTCCCCAAAAATTCGCAGAATTTTCAGGCTGAAAAGCAATCCCACCAGCATAATAAATGATATAAAGGATTTCCATAAATCATGGAAAAAAGAAGTTCGGAAATAGAAATCCTTGCGATTTCCAGAGACGGTGAAGAGAAAAAGAAGGATGATGTCATCCATGAAGAAACGGTCATCGTCAGGATAGACAGAGCGGTTCACGAATTCCACTGTCTCCCAACCAATTTAGAGGAGATGATACTTGGTAATTTGAAATCAAGGGGAATTGATGCCTCTTCCTCCACTATCACGAAAATCGCCGACAATGAATTTAAGGTCGACCTTTCGCTTGGGAAAAGGTCAATAAGTAATCCTCAACAGTGCCAATCCCATAAAAATTTAACCCGCAAGGAAGTTTTTAGCTCGGTGGAAATGCTTAATCAACATGGTCTCTTATTTAAAAAAACTGGATGTACACACGTTATTGGAATTTGCGGAGATGGAAGAGAGATTTTTGTAGAGGACACGAGCAGGCATTGCGCCATGGACAAAGCCATTGGTCTGGCAATCAGAAACGGGATTGATTTATCGAATAGCTTTTTAGTCGCTTCCTGTCGGCAGACGGTCTCAACAATAAAAAAGGTGATTTTTTGCGGAATACCAATAGTAATAAGCATCGCCGCACCCACAGACTTGGCGGTAAAAGAAGCTGATGAATACGGAATAACACTCATAGGATTCGCCAATTCAAAAAGGTTCAACATATATTCTCACGGTTGGAGAATCAAAAGGTTCACTATGAGATCACGGACGATAGGTTAGCCAGGTTAATTATTGATAGCGAAGTCCTGATGAAAGAGCTATCACTGTGTAAGTGTCAGGAGGTGAATTATGGAAGAGAAGAAAATCAAGGAAGTGGTGAAGAGGAGATACGCTCAGATAGCTAAGCAAGACCAACAGAGTTGCTGCCCAAGTTGTGCTTGCGAGGTCAACCCCCTGTCCCAAGCTGAGGCTATCGGATACCTGAAAGAGGATTTGGAACACATTCCAGAAGAGGCAGTTATGGGTTTGGGTTGTAGTAATCCCACCGCTATAGCAGACCTGAAAGCGGGCGAGGTAGTCCTGGATTTAGGGTCGGGGGCGGGAGTAGATGTATTCTTAGCAGCTAATAAGGTTGGTTCCATCGGTAGGGTTATTGGAGTTGATATGACGGACGAAATGGTAGATAAGGCGAAAGGGATCGCCACGACTCATGGCTACCATAATGTAGAGTTTCGCCTTGGGGAAATCGAGAAACTCCCAGTCGAGGATAAATCTGTGGATGTCATTATCAGCAACTGCGTTATCAATCTCTCTCCAGATAAATCTAAGGTCTTCCATGAGGCCTACCGAGCCCTGAAGCCGGGGGGAAAGCTCACGGTCTCTGATATAGTTTCCGAGGGAGCACTCCCTGATGAGATAAAGAATGACCCTGAAGCCTGGGCAGGCTGTATTGCCGGAGCTTTGGAGCAACAGGAATACTTGAAAAAGATAAAGAAAGCCGGCTTTGGGGATGTGCAGGTGGTATCCAGCAAGGAGTTCTATATAGAGGGCAAGGGAGGCAAAGTGATAAAGAAGCTTCTGAGCATTACAGTGAAGGCATATAAGTGAGAAAGTAAGGCACAATATGTCCCAAGAAGAAGAGAGGAGGCTAGGGATTTGGGGGAAATACCTGAGCTTATGGGTGGCACTTTGCATTGGTGCTGGCATAGGTCTGGGAAAAGTTTTTCCTCAAATCTCCGACATATTAGGTGGGCTGACTGTTGCCAATGTTTCTATACCAGTTGCTGTCTGTCTGTTCTTGATGATCTATCCCATAATGGTGCAGATAGATTTCAGCCGGGTGGTAGAAACAGCCAGGAGCCCAAAGCCTATAATCACCACTCTTGTCGCCAACTGGGCAGTAAAACCTTTCATTATGGCTTTCTTTGCCTGGCTGTTCATGGGCGTAGTTTTCAAGGGTCTCTTATCTCCAGAGGTTGCCCAGGAATACCGAGCGGGGATGATTCTTCTCGGAGTTGCCCCGTGCACTGCTATGGTTTTGATGTGGAGCTATCTGGCAAAAGGGAATATGAGGCACACATTGGTAATGACCGCTATAAACTCGCTGTCAATGGTGTTCCTCTATGTCCCACTGGCCCGATTTCTCCTGGGAATTTCGGGAATCGCTATACCTTGGGCAACGATAGCATTTTCAGTAGCAGTCTATATTTGCCTCCCCCTTTTATGCGGTTACTTCACCAGAACGCAGGCGATTAAGCGGAGAGGCACAGCATGGTTTGAATCAAAACTTATTCCTCCCTTGCGCATCATTTCTATGATCGCCCTTCTTATCACCCTGGTGGTCTTATTCAGTCTGCAAGGAGGCATAATCACAGAGATTCCGGCGGCTGTGGGCATGATTGCTATCGGGATATTTTGTAATATCCTTCTTGTCTTCGGCCTCACCTACCTCATCTCTAAGCCCATCCACCTTTCTTATGAAGATGCGGCACCAACAGCAATAATCGCTGGAAGCAATCATTTTGAGGTAGCCGTTGCTGTAGCAACCACTGTTTTTGGCCTCTCTTCGGGAGCAGCGCTGGCTACAGTTGTTGGCGTTTTAACGGAAGTCCCCTTTATGCTCTTTTTGGTATGGCTCTGTAGGAAGACAAAGGGGTTCTTCTACCAACCACAGCTTCAATACACCGGGGGTAAATAGTTGATAGTCCAGTTCTTCATCGTATTTAAGGATTATCTCATCGAAGTATTGCCCTTCCTGGCGATAGGGTTTTTCCTCAGTGGCTTAATCCACGAATTTGTTCCCACTGGATTGGTGGAAAGACATCTCGGTGGGCCGGGGATAAAGCCGATCCTCTATTCTACCCTCGCCGGGACAGTTCTTCCTATTTGCTGCCTTGGCTCCCTCCCGGTGGCGGTCAGCCTTCACCAGAAGGGAGCAAGGTTAGGACCAGTTTTAGCTTTTCTGGTAGCAACGCCAGCCACCTCTATAAGCGCCCTTTTGGTTTGCTATGCCCTGCTAGGGATAAAGTTCACCATATTCATATTCCTTGCCGTGATCTTGATGGGGCTCGTTATGGGTGCCATCGGCAACCTCATCAAGTTTAAACCTAAAAGCACGTCAAGCTCTCCTCAAGACGTAAAGCTTGCTAAGGACCCTGTTTGTGGCATGGACGTGAATACAGAAAAGGGATTAACAACAGAGTATGAAGGTAAGAGCTATTATTTCTGCTCCCCGCATTGCCAGGCAGCCTTTGAAAAGGAAGCCCAGAAATATGCTACTGGCGTGTATGTAAAGAACATCAAGGAAAGATTGGTCTCCGTTTTTAGATATGCCTTTGTAGATATGGTGAAGGAAATTGGCCCTGAGTTGCTTCTTGGCTTGGTTCTGGCAGCGCTGGTGGCAGCGATTGCCCCCATAGGGAAACTTGTAGGAGCTTATCTTGGCGGCGGATTGGGGTATCTATTCAGTCTTGTCTTTGGACTTTTGATGTATATTTGCTCCACAGCTAGCGTTCCTTTGGTTCATGCCTTTCTATCACAGGGGATGAACATCGGTGCTGGAATGGTGCTACTTCTAGTGGGCCCGATTACCAGTTGGGGAACCATCCTGGTTTTAAGGAAGGAGTTCGGTGCTAAAACCCTGCTTGTTTATTTGGCAGTCGTCAGTATAATGGCTTTGGCTCTGGGCTGGTGCTTTTCTATGATATAGGCACAAAGAAGTGAAGAATAATAAGAGGTAGAAGCCTGATATTATCTAGGTTAATATTGAATATGATGAATACCGGCGCTTGTGGGTGGGACCGACAAGGGCTTTGAATTTTAAGAACGAAAGGAGGTAACAACATGAAAATCGTAAGCCTATGCGGCACATGCTCGCAATGCCCGGTAGTCAAGATAACAGACACACGAGTGAAAATAGGGGAGAAAAGCAATACCTGTGTCCTCACCAAGGAACAGTGGGAGACCCTCAAAGGCAAGATATTGAAGAGAGAACTCTAAGGCAGAAAACTCAAAATCGAAGCCTCGGGCCCCACCCAATAGAGATGCGGATTCCTTAAAATTGAGCACCCTTAGAATAGAAAGAGAGGGAAACAGTGAAAGTCATCGTAAAGCCATTTATGTTTATCCGTGATGCCCTCGGGAATCAGCGAGAAATTGAGGTCAAATTAAATAGCCCGGCAACCATATCCGACCTGTTCACTACCTTGCGAAGGGACTATGGACTACCCGATGAAGTCCCTGTGGGCAGAGGTGTTTTTAAATTGTTTGATGGAAGAGAAATAACAAATATGTTGGTGCTTAGAAACGGGAGAAGTATCAAATCGCTGGAAGGCATGGAAACAAAACTCGAAGATGGCGCGGAAATAGCGATATTTCCTCCGCTGGTCGGGGGATAGTTGTAGAAAGCAAAATGCTGACTGCGAACGAACTGAAGAGATACGAAAGACAGATAAAGGTATTCGGAGAAGACGGACAAGAGAGGCTCAAAAATGCAAAGGTCTTCATCGCCGGAGCTGGGGGCCTCGGCTCGGCCATCTCCATATATCTTACCTCTGCCGGCATCGGAAGGATAAGGATAGTTGACGATGAGAAGATAGAGCTAAGCAATCTGAATCGGCAGATACTACATTGGGATAAGGATGTAGGGAAGAGGAAAGCAGCATCAGCCGAAGAAAAGCTCAAAAAGATAAATCCTTACGTCCGAGTAGAAGCCATATCAGAAACAATAGAAGAAAACAACGTACTTGCACTTGTGGATGACTTTGATCTGATCGTGGATGCGATGGATAATTTTCATACGAGGTACTTGTTGAACAGGATTGCCATAGCGAAGAACATCCCCTTCTTTCACGGTGCGATTAATGGACTGTATGGACAGGCTACAACGATAATTCCAGGAAAGACTGCTTGTCTAAAGTGCATATTTCCGGAACCTCCTCCATTAATGACCTTCCCTGTGATAGGAGCAACCTGCGGCGTTATAGGATGCATTCAAGCAACTGAAGTGATAAAGCATCTCATTAAGATGGGAAGCTTCCTAGAGAATAAGCTTCTGCTTTGGGACGGCTTGGATGCAAAGATAGACGAGATTGAGCTAGAAAGGAATCCAAGCTGTGAAGATTGTGGCTGGAAATGAGATTAGAGACGCCGAAAATCAACCTTCTCGATTCTAAGCCCTGCACATTAGTGGGGCTTGGCACCAATATAGCCCTAGCAATTTTCAAGCTGCTCGCTGGCATATTCGGTTTCAGCTATGCCATGATAGCCGATGCCATTCACTCCATATCCGATTGCTTTGCCACAGGAATTGTTTATGTAGGCCTACGAATTGGAGAAAAACCGCCAGACGAAAGCCATCCTTACGGTCATGCCAATGCCGAGACTATTGCCGCCTTTCTGGTCGCCCTCGCAATTCTCGCTACCGGCATCTACATCGGCGTTTCCTCTATCCACCTCATTGCCCACAGACACTTTGAAACCCCTGCTACGATTGCCCTGATAGCAGCGGCCATTTCCATAGCCATAAAAGAGGCTTTGTTTCGTTACACACTCAAGGTAGGAAAGAAGAACGACAGTCCTGCTGTTGTTGCTAATGCCTGGGACCATCGCTCAGATGCTTACTCCTCGGTAGCTGCCTTAGTCGGTATAGCTGGGGCTAAAATGGGCTTCCAATATCTGGACCCTATAGCCGGCCTTGTTGTCTCGGCTTTCATTATCAAGATGTCCGTTACTCTTTTCCGCCCAAATATTGGAGTCTTGATGGATGAAAGCCCAAGCTCAGCAGTCTTGGACAAGATTAGAACCATGGCTCTAGAAATTGGAGGGGTTAAGGCAGTCGATAGCATCAGGGCGCACCGACTGGGTTCTAGCTTCACCATTGATATAGAAGTAGCTGTGGATAACAGCCTCACCGTAGAACAAGGCCATCAGGTAGCCGAAGAGGTAAAAAGCGGGCTCTTGAGCGAGGTTGAGCATGTGCAGGATGTCATAGTTCATGTTAACCCTTATCGTCCACACCAGACCTTGGGAAAGAGATAATCTGCGTTGGGTATCGGTTTAATAGTCATCAATTTGCTTCTCAATCAAAGCTTGGCGTCGAGCGTAGCAGTGATGATGAACTGGCTTCAGCTAGTGACAGCCGTGGAGGAAGGGTTAATAGCTTAAGGATTTTTGCCAGCTATCAGGAAGCCTTGATTATAACGCAGAATATCCTCACTTCACATGACCGTGGAAGTGTCAGCCACGGCGAGGATAATCATGGCCAGCGTTTCGAAGCGCTCGTAGGTAAGTAGCCGGATGGTGGAACTATTGGCAAGGTTGAGCTCATTCAGATAGTGTGAGCAAGTACCAACAGTTGCTCGCCTTGTTTGAAGAAGCTTATAATAACTGGGTTGAGAATCATTCTGTATACTGGCAAAGCGGGCGTGGGCAAAATCGATGGAAGGTTGAAAATCGAGTTCCAGGCACGTAATAGGTTCAGTGAATCATAAAGGAAGGAGTATCAAAGTAGAATAATGACTACCCAATACGGACCAGACAAAATCCGTAATGTGATATTGCTATCCCATTACGACGTAGGCAAGACCACACTTGCTGAATCAATGCTATTTACTTCAGGAACCATTAAGCGTCTAGGCAACGTTCAGTCCGGGACTACTGTGTCTGACTACGACCCCCTTGAAATAGAGCGACAGATGAGCGTGAATCTATCGCTGCTTCCCCAAGTATGGAAGGAAACGAAAATAAATCTCATCGACACTCCAGGCTACGCTGATTTTACCAGTGAAATGAAGTCTGGTTTGCGCGTCAGCGAAGGGGCAATAGTCCTGGTCTGCGCCGCTTCGGGAGTAGAGGTGGGAACAGAGCAAGTTTGGGATTACGTGGAAGAAGCAGACTTACCTCGCCTGCTGTTCATCAACAGGATGGATAAAGAGAATGCCAATTTCTTCAGCACTCTAGAACAAATTCAGGCTAAGTTGGGGACAAAATGCCTGCCTGCTACACTCCCTATAGGCTCACAGAGCGATTTCAAAGGTTTCGTAGACCTGCTGAGCATGAAAGGCTACGCTGGAGCCGATCTAAAGGAAATCGATGTTCCTTCTTCTCTTGCAGAACAAGCGACTTCCTACCGTGAGAAGTTAGTAGAGGCAGCTGTTGAAGTCGATGACAAGCTCCTAACCAAGTATTTAGAGGGAGAGGAAATAAGCAACGACGAGATTCTCCTGGCTATAAAGAAGGCAACAATTTCGGGGAAATTGGTCCCTGTTTTCGCCGGCTCGGCATTACAGAGCATCGGTACAAAGGCACTGCTTGATGCCATTTGCGACTTCTTCCCTTCGCCCGAAGAACACGGCGCCATCACTGCGGTAAACCCAACAACCAAGGAAAAAGAAGAACTTAAACCAGCTACAGGGGAACCTCTAAGCAGCCTTGTGTTTAAAACCACCGCTGACCCATATGTGGGCAAGCTTAACTATTTTCGAGTTTACTCAGGATTATTGCTAGGCAATTCGCAAGTTTGGAATGCCAGCAAGAAGGGCATGGAACGCATTGGCCAGCTGTTCACCTTAAGAGGTAAGAATCAAGAACCAGTTCCTCAGCTAGCTGCTGGAGATATCGGGGTGTTGGCCAGGCTGAGCTTGACTACCACTGGAGATACCCTCTGCTCTCCAGAACATCACCTGATACTGGATGGCATCGAGTTCCCTCAAGCGAATTTGACCATGGCAGTCCAACCTCAAACTAAAGCTGACCTGGATAAAATGAGCACAATCCTGCCCAGGATTTGTGAAGAGGACCCCGCTCTCCAAATACACAGAGAACAGGATACCAATGAACTCCTAATCTCAGGAATTGGCGATGCTCATTTAGAGATGGTTAAAGAGAAAGCGCATCGCAAATTCGGTGTGAAGCTAAATTTAACCTCGCCGAAGGTTCCCTACAAGGAAACCATCACTGTGGCAACCGAGGCAGAATACAAGCATAGGAAGCAAACAGGAGGACATGGGCAATATGGACATGTCCTCCTGAAGCTCGAGCCTTTACCTCGAGGCACCGGCTTTGAGTTCGCCAAGAAAATTGTTGGCGGAGTGATACCCAAGAATTACATCCCCGCGGTGGAGAAAGGAGTCAATGAAGCGAAGCAGCAGGGCGTCTTAGCCGGCTACCCAGTAATTGATGCCAAGGTCACACTTTATGACGGTAGCTTCCACCCGGTGGATTCATCCGATATCTGCTTTAAAATCGCCGGAGCGCAAGCCTTGAAAAACGGACTATCTGAGGGGCAACCAATATTGCTTGAGCCAATAATGAACTTAACGGTAACCGCTCCAGAGGAATTCACTGGCGACCTCACCGGCGACCTTAACTCAAGGAGAGGACGCGTACTTGGGATAGAGCCAGAAGTCAAAAATAACACTATCCAGGCCCAAGCGCCTTACTCAGAATTGCTGGATTACGCTATAACCCTAAGGTCAATAACCCAGGGTCGTGGCAGCTTCACCATGAAATTCAGCCACTACGAAGAAGTGCCACCCCACCTCACCGAGAAAGTCATTGCCCAAAGGAAGCAGGAAAAGGGATAAATTCCAAGCCTGGTAATTTATTATCCTGCCAGCAATTCCTTCAGCTTAGTGGTAAGGGCAGGCACAACATCCTCAAATTTGCCCACCACTCCAAAGTGAGCTTGCTTGAATATGTTCGCCTCAGGGTCCTTGTTAATGGCGATGATGGTCTTTGAGCCACTGCAACCCGACATATGCTGGCTGGCTCCTGATATTGCTATAGCAAAATAAATATCGGGAGCGACAATTTTACCAGTGAGACCGATGTGCATCGCCTCAGGCACCCATCCATTATCACATGGCGGTCGGGAAGCCCCTACTGCGCCCTTGAGCACAGTGGCAAGTTCTTTCAACGTAGAGTCGTAGGGTTCAGGTCCACCACAACCTCTACCACCACAGACTATCGCCGCGGCATCCTCCAGCTTGACGCCAGTTACTTCCTCCTTTATAGTCTCCACCACCTTCGTCTTCACCTTAGACGTATCCACGGTGACCTTAGCAGGAATGACCTCCCCTTTTCGGGACTCATCACGCTTTATGGGTGACATCGCCTTCACTCTAATAGTAGCTATCTGGGGCAGAGCCTCAGATGTAAATATCGCCTGGGCATTGCCTCCATATACCGAACTCGTCTGCGTAAGCTGTTTTGTCCCCGGGTCTATGCTCAACTCAAGGCAGTCTGTGGATAAGCCAACCTGAAGTCTAAAAGCAAGCCGAGGAGCCAGGTCGGCACCCATGGGCGTGTTACCCAGCAGGATGACACGAGGTGAAACCTGCCCGACAACCTGGTCAGCAACCTGCATATAACAGTCTGCTTCGTATCGCTTTAACGTTGAGTCTTCTACGGTATAAACTTTGTCCGCTCCAAAAGCAATTGCTTCCTTGGCGAGGTCACCAACCGCATCGCTGGCCAGTAAACAAGACAAATCTTCCTTTAATTCATCAGCAAGTTTCCTACCACATCCCAGCAGTTCAGTGGTGATAGAAGGGAATTCGCCTTCTGCTATTTCCCCGATAACTAAGATACCTTTATTTTCAGCCATCGTTTCCTCCTTGAATTTAGAGTTTTTTTGCTTCTCTAAGCTTTACAGCCAAGTTAGCGCCGGCTTCCGCCGGAGTATCTGCTTCGATTATTTCACACTTAGTCTCCCTCACTGGCTGAAAGAGTTTAGCCAGCTTAACACGTCTTCCGGCAGCACCAACCTGGGAGGGTTCAAGCCCGATGTCTGCTGGCTTCCACACGATGGGCTGCTTTTTCGCCGCTGCCATAATCCCCTTAAGAGCGGCATAGCGTAAATCGCCCAACTCACTGGTTATCGTGAGCAAGGCAGGAAGCTCAAGCTCCACAACTTCATAGCCATCGCTAACAGCTCGCTCTACTTTCGCCTTCCCATCTACGACCTCCACCTTCCTGACCACACTTACCGCAGGAATCCCTAAAATTTCTGCGATGCCTAAACCAACCTGCCCGGCATTCCAGTCAGCAGATTGCCGCCCACAGAGAATAAGGTCATATTCCCCCACCTTCTTGATCGCCGCAGCCAGTGCATTGGCTGTTGCCCAACTGTCACCTTCTTCAAAAGCCGCGTCTTCAAGAAGGATAAGCTCATCACCACCCACAGATAGCGGTTTCTTAATCACATCACGCGTCAGATTGTTTCCCAAACTAATCACCGTGATTTTGCCGCCTATCGCGTCTCTAATCCTTAACGCAGCCTCCACAGCATTTTCATCATAGGGACTAACCACTGGCTTTACATCTGGCGGCACAGTCATCTTGTCTCCAGCCACCTTGAATGAAGCTGGGGGAGCCTCAGGATCAGGAACTTGTTTACAACAGACAATCATGTTAATTGGCATTGTCCAACCTCCTTAAATAATTGCGAACCTATAAGATTATATTAAAAAACCCGAATTTGTCAACACCGTCTATACTGTATAGTAAGTAGGTTTGAAGCCAATGGCTGCTAGCCACAGGTGGCAAAGCTTTGTTAGTACTCTTTCTGCACCTCTTTGACGTTCAGCTTCATGTCAAACTGGAAGTAGAGAGCAGCTAACACCTCATCAAACTTGAGTTTGTGGACCGGGTCAAGCTCAGAAGGCGAATCATAGGTAATGGATGCCGGTCCCATCCATATTGTGCTTTCGCCCTTGGGATCTTTATGGAAGTCTATCTCCGCATACCAGCTTATCAATTGTGTAACACCATCACCAGGCTCTTTAACCCAGGGAAGATGTCTGACAGAGAGTAAAGGAGTTGGGTACGGGAAATATGCCTCTACTACATCACCCATTGCTCTCTCCACAGGTTTAAAGGTGAAAGTAATTAGCCTTTTACCCGTTGGTCTCTCTAAAGTCCCTTCCAAGAAGTCAAGTTTGTTCTTAATATCTATATCTGCCAATTTCTTGGGCGCTCCGGCAAGTTCTCTCCCGGCAGCCATCGCAGCGTCATTTGTCACATAAATGTAGGGAATATAATATCCCATCTCTCCGTGTATATCTTTCACCATGATAAGCGAAATCTGTTCATTGTATTGTCCCAAGGTGCTGTAAGAGTATCTGGATATCCAGATTGCCCCTTGGGGAGGGTCGCTGAATGGTTCAAGTCCTTCAGGCAGGATTTCATTTATATCTCCCGTGATCATAAATACGGCTGCAAGCGCATCGCAGTTTCGGTACTCTATTCCCCTTTCGCGATTAATATCATAGAGTGGGGCATCGAAAGGAATAGACTCACCTTTATCTCCACCTTTTAAAACCATCATACACCTCCTTATATACTAAATTGTTATATCGCTGGTAAATTTTCTCTAACCCTCTTGGACAATGTTGTATGCTGCTGCAAGTCCCAGAACCTCAGTTGTGCCATCCTCAATCAATCCAGCCCGCGCATCCCTGAAGAGTTTTTCAACGAGAAAGTCCTTGGTAAGCCCGTATCCCCCAAAGATCTGCAGTGCTTCATAAGCCACTTCAAATGCTGACCTTTTGCCGTAAATTTGCGCGGAAAGAGCATGTCTTGAAGAAGCATCAAATGTTCTTTCTGTATAGATTCTTTCCCAGACATGTTCCATTATCTTCCTTGTGTAACATCTTGAACTCTCTACTTTTTCGAACATTTTGTAGAGCTTTTGTTTAACTAACTGGTGCTCACACAGCGGTTTACCTCCTTGAACTCTATTTTTGGAATACTCCAGAGCCTCCTCAAAAGCTGCCCGAGCTAGACCTGTAAATATAGTCCCCATAAAACAGCTGGTCACACAAATTATCTGACCTATGCGCAATTCATAAAAAGGGGGCCTGATAAGCATGTAATCATCGGGGATATGCACATTGTCAAAAGAGATGTCCCCTTGAGGGTCGTCCCTTAAGCCAAGCTTGTCAACCGGCTTTCCTTTGGCTACACCTTCTTGCTCCAGCGGGACAATACAAAATGCCCCGTTCGCTAAACTATCATGAGGTGGCAGGGTAACATGGAGACCAACATGTGTAGCTGTGGGTGCAGAAGATATCCAGCTAGACTTAGGCCCATTGATGACCCACCCGTCACCATCCTTATCAGCCCTTACCTCACCGGGGTGGAGCTCTTTTACATGGGGAAGAAAACTTTCTTCACAAACCAGAATGTAATCTGAGCCGCAATCAGGCTCAGTCACCCCCCAACAGCCATGATATTTAGCTTCTGTATCCTCTGCCCAGGGTTTTACTATCTTCTCAATAACATCTCCCATAGCAAACAGGGAAGCCACTGCAGGCGCTATTTGGTCGACACCTATCGCCGTTGTTAGCCCTACACTTCCCCAGCCAAGCTCTTCTAAAATTATGTGTGCTTCCGTTGCATTTACACCTAATCCACCATAATCTTGGTCTATAAAGATCCTGTGATATCCCAGCTTCTTCATTTGTTTTAACACATCCCAATAAGGTGAGGCTTTCGCTATTACCTGCTCTGGATTGGACATACGGTCTAGTTCTCGTGCAGCAGGTCTTATTACTTCTTCAGCAAACCTGTGTGTCTCTTCTCTTAGTAATGATAATCCCTTGTCTTCTCCAATCTTTGGGTCGATTTCAAAGTACATGAAGTCTCCTATTAATGTTCATACTAAGCTTTTATATCCCGCTACTAATCGATAGGAACCCCGGCGAATACCTCCTTCGTAAGCGCCACCACTGCTTTCATGTGTTTCATCACATACGACATATCGCCTTCAAGCTTCAATTTGTTGCTCATCACCAATCTAATGGTATCCTGTTTGCCTGAAACCATCAGTTTCCAGGCGCTATATTTCCCAGAAAGTTTGAAAGTTGCATCTTCGTGTTCACCTGGGGCAACAGGTTTCATGGCTCTGACGCTGCCATGCCAGAAATCTGACCAGAAATACGTGCATGCACCCTTTATGTCCTCTGCAGATAATTTTGAGACCATGCTCGTCATTTCATCCATACTGAATTTGTCAGCAGGAGTATCTAAAGGAACACCTAATTTCTTTTCGAAAACATCGCCCATAGGAGTGCCGCTATACTTCTTTCGAGCCTCCGATGGCATCATATCCAAGAAGCTTATGAAACCTTCCATGACTTCTCTTCTGCTCAGGTCCCTCACAAATTCTTCATCGCCCTCGATTATGCTTAGAAAATCGCCTTCCCAATCCTTTGCTGCTTCCTTGTACTTCTCGCTTTTCTCCGCGGCTTGTAATACCGCCTCCACCCACTCTTTTGATGGAAATACAGCCATTTTCTCACCTCCTCATTAGATAACTTCCAAAGCATAAGGCTATACCAAGAAAAGCAAAACTGTCAATAACGCGGTGACCTTGCCCATTTCCAGCCATATTTGCTTTAATAACACACTACTTCGATGAACAGGATATATCTTGATCACGCCGCCACCACGCCGACACACCCTGATGTGGTAAAAGCGATGCTGCCATATTTCAGCGATGCTTTCGGCAATCCCTCAACTCTCTATTCCTACGGGCAGGAAGCAAGGAAAGCCGTTGAGGAGGCAAGGAACAAGATTGCCAGCCTGATTAATGCTCAGAGTGAGGAAATCGTTTTCACCAGTGGAGGGACAGAGGCAGACAATTTCGCCATAAAGGGTGTTGCTTACGCCAATGAACATAAAGGGAATCACATCATTACCACCCCCATCGAGCACCACGCTGTGATAGAGCCGTGCAAGTTTCTGGAGAAAAGGGGATTCTCCGTTACATATCTTCCCGTGGACAGGTATGGACTGGTTGACCCTCAGGATATCAAGAACGCTATCACCGATAAAACCATACTTATCTCAATAATGCATGCCAACAATGAGGTAGGCACCGTAGAACCAATAAGCGCGATAGGCAAGATTGCTAACGAACGAGGAATAATTTTCCACACGGATGCGGTTCAAACTGTGGGACATATCCCCGTTGATGTAGACAAACTGGGGGTGGATTTACTCTCTATCTCAGCCCACAAGTTTTACGGACCAAAGGGAATAGGAGCACTGTATATCAGGAAAGGCACTAAGCTGGCTCCATTCATCCATGGAGGCGAACAGGAGAAGGGACAGCGCGCAGGCACTGAGAATACCACAGGCATTATAGGCTTTGGTAAGGCAGTAGAAATTGCCATGGAGGAAATGACCAAGGAGGGAATGAGACTCAGCCATCTTCGTGACAAATTCATTAAGGGGTTACTGGAGCAAATTGAACAGATTCAGGTGAATGGTCATCCCACAAAAAGGCTCCCCAACAATGTCAATGTGACCATTGACCCGGCTAGGGCAGATTTAGTGCTTATAAACCTCGAAACAGAGTGGATTTACGCTTCTAGCGGCTCAGCTTGTAGCTCAGCGAACGCCGAACCTTCGCATGTGCTCCTGGCACTAGGGCTCTCGCCGGAACAAGCCCGCAGCTCGCTCAGGTTTACCTTAGGTCGCGAAACTACCGAAAGTGATATAGAGCGAGTGCTTGCAGTGTTACCCCGCATAATAGACAAGACAACGGTCATGTCAGAGCTTCTAAAAGGCCTGGCGCGGCGTTCAAGATGCTGCTAAATTAAAACATGCCAAATATATCCAAGGCCAGTTTCAACCAATTACAGAATCAAATTCAGTAAACTGCCCACAACCAAGGAAGCAGCTATCATTATCCCGGTAGCAGCAAGTATGCCCTTGAGTCTCAACTCCCGAGCCAGCACCACAAAACTGGCGATACACGGGAAGAACATAGCCAGAACCACGCTGCCGACGACCAGCTGGTTGGCACTCAGACTGAGGGCGCCGAGCATACCCACGGCCATATCCTTACGTAAAAAGCCGATGACCAGCGCCGCAGTTGCATCGCTGGGCAACCCCAAAAGTCCACTAACCACCGGCGCTGCAAAGTTGGCGATGTAGTCAAATACATTCAGGGCATAGAGAATGGTGATGACGAAGATGCCTAACATAACTACAGGGATTGCTTCTTTAAGGAAGCCTAAGATTCTCATCCAGAGCTTCGAAGCCAGAATGCGAGCTGAGGGTAGGCGGTATGGCGGAATCTCAATTAGGAGTTCAGGGCTGAACCCTTTCACCGTTAGGTTTAAGATCAATCCCAGGATGACCCAGACCACGAAAAGCGTGCCATACACTATAGCTACATAGTGCCAACCCTCTCCCCCAACCAATCCGATGACCATGGCTTGAAGGGCGGCGCAAGGAACTGCAATGGATATAAGGGTAGCAACGATGAATCTCTCCCTCTTGCTTTCCAAAATTCGGGTGGCCAGGATTCCGGGAACATTGCATCCCAGGCCAAGGAGCGTGGGTATAATGGCGTATCCGTGCATTCCCAGACGGTGCATCAAAGTGTCAAGAAGCACTGCCACGCGAGGCAAGTATCCTAGATCTTCTAGAAAACCTAACACCAAGTAGAAAGCGAGAACATAAGGTAGGACAACCCCAAAGGGTATGAATAGCCCCGTCGTCAGGATGCCAAAGGACTGGGCAAAGTCTATCTCTCCGCTGATAAGCTTGCCTATCAAGATATCGTGCAGGAAGCCGCCTGATCCCAGAAATTCGCTTAGTCGCATCATCACGGGAGCCCAGAGGTTGTTAAACAGCGGCTCGAATATATATGCAATGAGACCTTCGCCAATGAAGCGGATTACCATAAATGAGGCGAGAATCGCCAAAACAGCGATAGGGATTCCTGGGAAAGGCTTGACCGAAGCATCGCCCAGGCGCTCCAACCAGGTGTGGTGCCGATGAGTTACCGTCTGCACCTGCTCTATAATTCTGCCCACGGCTACCCACCGCTCATCACGCGTTCGATGAGATACAGGTGGAGATGTCGCTTCATGGATGCGACTCACCAATGCCTTCATTCCTTCTCCAGTCACTGCTACTGTGGGCACGACGGGTACCCCCAAAACCTGCTCCAGCTTCTTGACATCGATGTGTATTCCTCTATGCTTGGTATCGTCCCACACATTCAGCGCTACTATTACGGGGATGTCTCTTTCTAGCAATTGCATGGTTAGAAATAGGTTTCTCTCCAGATTGGTAGCATTGACGACATCGATGACCAGGTCACCGTCCTTGAGCATCTCTGTAGCCACCTCTTCTGCCTTGGAAGTAGGCTCCAAGGTATAAGTGCCGGGCACATCTATCACCTCAGCCATTTCCTCTCCCAGTTTGAGATACCCCTTGGTGAACTCTACTGTAGTGCCCGGATAATTGGAAGCGATAACCCTGACCCCAGTGAGGCGCGAGAAAAAGACGCTCTTCCCCACATTGGGGTTGCCCATCAAAAGTATCTTCACTTGCTCTCTAGCTCAACCAGGATTCTCCTGGCCATGCCAAAGCCAATGGCAACCTGAACACTATCCACTTGGATCGTCACCGGCCCGCGCATGAGCATGGAACTGACCTTGGTTATTTTCCTCCCCGATCTGATCCCCATGGCTTCAAGCCGACGCGTCAGGCCATATCCCCCAGCAATCTCGATGATTCTACCCCTTTCGCCCGTTCGCATCTGGGCAACCGTCGTCTGTCTATCAAAGGTCATGTTCAGATTTGCTCCTGTATCTTGCCATCAACAATTGATAACTTTGTTAGCCATGGCTAACTTACCACGGCAAAAATTTTATCTTTCTCCCGATCCTCTCTCCAGGCATTCTGGAGGAAGCTCTCCATGCTCCACATAATATCGATACCTTTTGGGAAAATTAGGCTCTTCTAATGGACATGCTTCTATGAACTCTATAAATTTAATTATTCGTTCCAAAGTAACTGGACTGATGACATGCTCAATCTTACAGGCATCTTCTTCAGCCGTTCCCCTGTCGATGCTCAACCCGTCAGCAAAAAAGCGGCTTAATGCTCTGTGACGGCGAATCACATCCTGGGCTGCTCCATCACCCTCAGGCGTGAGTTTTATATCGCCATACTTTTCATGCACTACAAGGCCTTCTTCAGAAAGCTTTTGCAGCGCTGCAGTAACGCTGGGCATTTTCACATTCAGCATGCGACTAAGCTGCTTGACCTTCACAGTTTTCTCACCTTTATGCAGATTAGCTATTGCCTCAAGATAATCTTCTATACTTGCGCTATATTTCTTTACCATCTTCTGCTTCACCATCATGAGTGAAAATGTTAGTCTAGTCTAACAAATTATAACCATTCTCTTTTTGCTTGTCAAGACCAAAAATCAGAAAGTTAAATCAGCCCACCAAAATGCATTAACACCGGCGCTAATAGTAATGAGATCACCGACATTAGCTTGAGCATTATATTCAATGATGGGCCAGCAGTGTCCTTCATTGGGTCACCAACAGTATCTCCCACTACTCCTGCTTTATGAGCCTCTGAGCCTTTACCACCAAAATGTCCTGCCTCAATCCACTTCTTAGCATTATCCCATGCACCGCCTGCATTGTTTAACATAACGGCAAAGATAAAGCCTGTAGCTAAGGCACCAATAAGGAAACCAGCCAGGGCATATACGCCAAGGATTATCCCCACGAGTATGGGCATAACTATGGTCATTATTGAAGGAGCCATCATCTCCTTCAGCGCTATTCTGGTGGCAATATCTACGCATTTGCCGTACTCCGGCCTGGTTGTGCCTTCCATAATACCCTTTATCTCACGCCATTGTCGCCGAACCTCTTCTATAATAGCTGATGTAGTTACACCCACAGATTTCATTGTCATGGCACAAAAGATAGCGGGCATAAGGGCACCTAGAATTACACCAATGATAACTGGTGTGCTTAGCAGGCTTAATTCCGGAGGTAGTATTAGTGTGCCTGTGGATGAGACTGTCACTATACCCACAGCCATAGCGAAGGCGAGAATCAAACCCAATGAATTCATAGCAGCAGCACCAATGGCAAATCCTTTGCCTGTAGCTGCAGTGGTATTACCCAGAGAATCTAAAGCATCAGTTCTTTCACGCACTTCAGGTGGTAGCCCCGCTTGAGTGGTAATGCCCCCAGCATTGTCAGCTACCGGTCCATAAGCATCAGTAGCCAATGTCACGCCCAGAGTGGACAACATGCCAACAGCAGCTAAGGCTACGCCGTAGAAGCTAGCGAAGTGAAAGGCTACGCCAATCGCTATAGCTATCAAAATTACCGGTGGCCAGGTGCTCATCATGCCATTAGCAAAGCCTCGAATTATAGTAGCACCGGCACCAGAGGTAGAGGCCTCAGAAATTTCCAGCGTTGGCTTATAGGCATAAGAGGTAAAGTAATTTGTGCTTTCACCCATAAGAGCACCAGCAACAAGACCGGCAAGCATCGCCCAGAAGACGCCTAAGCTAGCATGTAGAAAATAAATTATTAGAAAACCAAATATTGCCGTCAATATTGTGGCGCCAAGCGTGCCACGACGCAATGCTCCTAAAAGAGCACCCATCTCCACTTTCTCTCCTACTCTAACCAAAAAACAGCCAATCACAGAGGCTACAAGACCTCCAGCCATGATTAACATTGGTAACCACCAAGCAGCTTGCAGAGCAGCATCAGCTGAGAGCGTAGGAAACAACTTTCCAGTTACCCATGGTGCTACCACACCACCAACAATGCAGAGTGTCATAGTAGCAATAACGGTTTCGACATAAGACTCAAGGAGGTCAGCACCCATGCCGCACACATCGCCGACATTATCACCAACGTTGTCAGCTATAACAGCAGCATTTCTGGGGTCATCTTCCGGTATTCCTGCCTCTACTTTACCCACTAAATCTGAGCCGGCATCAGCACCCTTGGTGAAGATACCACCACCCACTCTGGCAAAAAGAGCTACTAATGAAGCCCCGACGCCATAGGCTGGAATTATAGCCAAGAACTCCCGCGGAGGAAGGCCGTGCCAAGCAAAATAAAGAACAGCTAAGCCAATGATGCCAATGCTAACTACCGTTAGCCCCATTACTGCCCCACCTCTGAAGGCAACTCTTAATCCTCGATTCAAGCCTTTTTGTGCTGCGGCACACGTCCTACCGTTAGACCTGAGTGCCATATTCATCCCAGCGTATCCAGCAGCTATAGAGCATAGAGCACCGAAGATAAAAGCCACAGATACTCTCCAACCCAGGTCAGGAACAAATACGAGAATAATCGCTACTACCGCTACCACAATGCCCAATGTCCGGTATTCTCGATGAATAAAAGCAAGCCCCCCTTCTTTAATGGCACTAGAAATCTCTCTAATCCTCTCTGAGCCTTGGTCCTGCCTTAAAACATAGCGCGCAAAGTAGGCAACTACAGCAGCACCGATAAGCCCCACAATTACGCATATCCAGACTAAATCAAACACGATAGGGTATCTCCTTTCCTAATCTAAATATAAAAATAAGGATGCCCAAACTAAATGTTAGGCATCCTTTATTTGATAAGCACATCGAACTTAGGATTTTAATATAAAATTTTATGTTTCGTCAATAAAAATTTGTTGCATTTGAAATTTTCTGTGTTATAATCTTTAGCAGTCTAGTTCATAGAGTGCTAACCAGTAAACTTTGAAAAAGGAGGAGTTATGGCAACTAAAATTAAGCCTTTAGGAGACAGGGTAGTGATTAAACCTACTCCCAAAGAAGAAGTAAGCAAAGGAGGGATTGTTATACCAGATACAGCCAAGGAAAAGCCCCAGGAAGGCAAAATCATCGCTGTAGGTCCAGGCAAGCTATCTGAAGATGGCAAGCGTATCACTATGGAAGTGAAAGTAGGAGACAAGGTGATTTATTCCAAATATGCCGGGACAGAGATTAAGGTCGACGACGAAGAATTGATTATTGTTCGCGAGAGCGATATTTTAGCTAAGCGAAGTTCATAAAAGGAGGTAAATTGAAATGGCAAAGCAACTTCTTTTCGGTGAAGAAGCAAGAAAGGCACTCAAAACAGGCATAGACACTCTAACAGCTGCAATTAGAGTAACCTTAGGACCCCGTGGGCGTCCGGTGGCACTGGACAAGAAATTTGGTGCTCCCTCAGTTCTCGACGATGGTGTTTCCATTGCCAAGGATGTGGAACTGCCCGATCCATTTGAGAACATGGGAGTTCAATTAGTAAAAGAAGCAGCAACTAAAACTAACGACCAGTGCGGCGATGGAACCAGCACATCTGTTATTCTGGCGCAAAGCATCATTGCTGAAGGCTTCAAGAACATCGCGGCTGGCGCTGACTCTATGGCTTTGAAGCGTGGCATTGAGAAAGGAGTGGCGGCTGTGGTGGAAGAACTTAAAAAAATAGCTATCCCCGTGGCTGGCAAAGAACAAGTAGCTCAAGTAGCTTCAATATCAGCAACGGATGATGAAATTGGCAATTTAATTGCCGATGTGATGGAAAAGGTAGGTAAGGATGGTGTCATCACCGTTGAGGAAGGCAAAGGACTTGAATTTGAAACCGAGTATGTTGAGGGTATGAAATTCGATCGTGGCTATATCAGCCCCTATTTCATCACTAATGCCGAACAGATGAGATGCGAACTAGAAGACCCCTACATCCTCATTACCGATAAGAAAATATCCGCCTTGAATGATATCCTTCCCGCCTTGGAAAAGATAATCCAGACCTCCAAGAACATCGTTCTCATTGCTGAGGATCTGGAAGGTGAACCCTTGGCTACCTTGGTGGTTAATAAGCTGAGGGGAACTTTAAGCCCTCTGGCAGTTAAAGCACCAGGATTCGGGGACAGACGAAAGGAAATGCTTCAGGATATAGCTGTTCTCACTGGCGGTAAGGTCATATCTGAGGAAGTTGGTAGAAAGCTAGATTCAGTAACCATAGAAGACCTGGGTCGAGCACGAAAAATTGTCGCTGACAAAGATGATACTACCATCGTTGAAGGAAAAGGGGCAACCAAAGATATCGAAGCGAGAATCAAGCAAATCAGGTCCCAAATTGACGTAACCACATCCGATTACGACAAAGAAAAGCTCCAGGAAAGATTAGCGAAGTTAGCCGGCGGCGTGGCGGTAATAAAGGTAGGTGCTGCCACTGAGGTGGAGTTAAAGGAGAGGAAACACCGCGTGGAAGATGCTCTCTCGGCTACACGGGCTGCTGTAGACGAAGGTATTTTACCTGGAGGTGGTATCGCCCTTCTCAACTCAATACCTGCCCTGGACAAGCTAAAGGTCAAGGGAGATGAAGCTACTGGCGTTGCTATACTTAAACGAGCCTTGGAAGAGCCTATTCGTTGTATCGCCGTCAATAGCGGAAGAGAGAGTTCAGTAATAGTAAACAAAGTAAGGGAGAGCCCAAAAGGTGTGGGCTATGATGCCCTTAGGGATGAATTGGATGTCGACATGGTGAAAAGAGGTATTGTTGACCCGCTTAAGGTCACCAAGGCTGCCTTGCAAAACGGCGCCAGCATTGCCAATATGATTCTCACCACCGAATCATTGGTAACCGATATTCCCGAAAAGGAAAAGATGCCCATGCCGCCCGGCGGCGGGTATCCTGAGTACTAATAACAAGCAGTATCATTAAGAGGAGCTGCTCACCAGGCAGCTCCTCTTTTCATAGCTTGAGTAAATTCAGCAAAGGCTCTTCCTTTTTTACCGGTCCTACTACAGCTAAGTTGAGCCCATTGTCAACCAGGATTTCTTGGGCTACCTGTTTCAGCTCATCCTCGGTGATAGCCTCAATTATAGAGATAACCTGATCTATGTCGAGAATCTCCCGTCTCAATAATTCCTGGCCACCCAGCCATAAAGCCACATTTTGACTGTCCTCAAGCCGAAGTTGCAACCTGCCCTTTGATAGCTCCTTGGCTCTGCGAAGCTCGTCTGCAGCGATTCCTTGCCTTAACTTGCCCATTTCTTCAACTATGGTGGCAATGGCAGTTTCTGCCTTATTTGTGTCCACACCGGCGTAGATAGCAAATGACCCTGAATTAAGGAAATGCTCCACATAGCTATGTATGTCATATGCCAGCCCTTTGTTCTCCCGGATCTCAGTGAATAAGCGACTGCTCATTCCCACCCCAAACGCTGTGTTCAGCAGGTCAAGAGCAAAACGGCGCGGATGGAAACGAGAGAACCCATGGACACCTAAACAAAGATGCACTTGTTCACTGTTCTTGTGCTCGATACGTAACCTCGGTGTGTCTTGCCTACTGTTTGTCACGTAACCCTCCGATACCTGGCCCGCAGACCAGTCATGAAACAGCGCCTCAATGCGAGCTAATGCTTCATCAGGCTGTATATTGCCGGCAATACTAATCACAGTATCATTGGGCAAATATTGATGACGTATGTATCTTAACATCTGTTCTCTCGTTGTCGAAGCTACAGTTTCCTTACTGCCGATGATTTCGCGCCCCAAAGGCTGGTTTGGCCATAAAAGCTCATCAATAAGCATATTCACTCGCTGTTGAGGAATATCCATATTCATATTTATTTCTTCAATGATGACTCGGCATTCTTGCTCTATATCATTGGAATCGAAACGAGAATTGCACAGCAAATCGGATAGCACATCCAAAGCTACAGGAAAATGGGCATCCGCTACTTTGCACCAAAAAACGGTCATTTCTTTATCCGTGCCAGCATTGATTATGCCGCCTACTCCCTCAACATCCTGACTTATCTCTTTAGCTGTAGGCCTCCGCTTTGTGCCTTTGAAATACATATGCTCAGCAAAATGAGAAATGCCTGCTTCCCTGTCATTCTCATAACAGGAGCCAGCGCCAACAAGAAAAGCGAGGCACACCGAACGAGTATGAGGCATAGTACTGGTAATGACCCTTAATCCGTTGTCAAGAACAGTTTTGGTATACACTTGCCTCAAATTCTACTTTCATCTATCTCCTCCGTCAACAAAAGAGAACAATTGCCTTCGGTTCTCCCCTGTATTACCATTGCCCTATACAAAGCGGTGTTTTAGCACATGATAGAGGAATTGGGTCTGGTCAGGGATTTCGCCATTATAATGACAGTAGCTGGCGGGGTTACGCTCTTATTTCGGTGGCTACGTCAACCTCCTATACTTGGATATTTAATAGCGGGGTTGATTATCGGACCTTACACCTTTCCGATCCCATTGGTTCAAGATGTCGACACTATCCGGTTACTAGCTGACCTGGGGCTGGTATTGCTTCTATTCGGCGTAGGTCTTGAGTTTAGCTGGAATAAAATCAGGGAAGTAGGGCTAGCAGCTCCAATAATTGGTGGCATCGAGATACTTACCATGCTCGCCCTGGGCTATGGATTAGGACAGCTTTTCGGCTGGTCACGGCTAGACTCCCTCTTCCTTGGAGCTGCTATGCACATAAGCAGTTCAGCGATAATCATCAAGATACTTCGCGACATGGGAAGGCTGAACTTGGTTTCCTCGAACATCATAGTTGGTATCCTGGTGGTCGAGGACTTCGTCGCTATAGCACTCATTGCTGTGCTCTCCGGTATAGCTACTACAGGAACTGCCAGTTTTGGCGATATCGGTTCCCTGGCGCTGAGGCTAATCATATTTGTTGCTGCTGCCTTAGGTGTCGGCGCGCTATTGGTTCCCAGGATAATCGAATTCACCCACCGTTTCCATTCCAGAGAAGCCTTGCTAGTTACCAGCATAAGCCTGTGTTTCGTTATGGCCTTGCTCAGCAAATATCTGGGCTTATCCGTAGCTGTTGGTGCTTTTTTAATGGGCGCTCTAATTGGAGATACAAAGCATTCCAAAGAGATCGACCAAGTAGTGACTCCCGTCCGTGATATGTTTGCCGCCCTATTTTTCGTATCGATAGGAATGCTTGTCAATATCATTCAATTTAAGAGCTTCATCTTTCTTGCTCTAGTCACTGCTGCCCTTTTCATCTTAGGAAAAATCCTCAGCAATACCCTGGGGACATTTCTTTGTGGCTTCACCGGCAGGACATCCCTGCAAGTAGGAACAGGTATGTCACAGACAGGCGAGTTTTCCCTTGCCATAGCCAAAGTCGGTGTAGATAGCGGTGCAGTGATACCACTGCTTTATCCTGTGGTAGTAGCGGTCACAGCAATTACATCCTTCACCACACCATATATCACACGCTTGGCTGACCCAATAGCGGACCTAGTGGACCGTAGAGCTTCTGAACCGATTAAGAGATACGCGGCAAGCTTCTCAAATTGGCTGCATGGAATCCGCAATGCTTTCGCTAGCCGAAGCAAACCAGCTCAAGAAATCCAGCGCTCAGGAAGAAATGTATTTATCAACCTCTTGCTTATAGTAGCCTTCATTGGTATAGGAACAATTGCCATTCAATTCGTCGGTAATATCGCCACTTTTACTCACTTGCGCCCCGATATACTGGGATTGCTAATTAGCTTCCTCATCTTGGTTCTGTGCGTTCCTCCCCTAATAGCCTTTTGGCGCAATCTTCAACTGTTAATAGATGAAACGATAAAATATTTGCTCTCACGACGCTCATCAGCCAGAGCGTCGAATCAGGAAACACTGCGTACCATCATTAGAAGCAGTATCATGGTTCCATTCTCGATACTTCTGGCCATATGGTCTATCCCGCTGATTATCAGTCTCCTTTCTCTTGGTTCTTTTGCCATTGCTGCTCCCATCATACTCCTTGCTATCTTGATCTACTTTCTCTCAACATCGGTTAGAAACATACACAGTCAACTAGAAACAACCTTCAGGATCACCCTGTTTGGTAACCACATTACTAAAAACGAGAAAGTTAGCAACGAAAAGGGTGAAGATGAAAAGAAATAAAGTGCTTGGGGGTCTGTTTGGGCTATGTATTGGCGATGCGCTTGGTGTTCCTTTTGAGTCCTGTTACAGAGATGAATTGAAGAAAAATCCCGTAACCACCATGGTTGGCTATGGCGTTTATAATCAGCCGGCAGGGACATGGTCAGATGATAGCTCGCTTACTTTCTGTTTGGCAGATAGCTTGTGTCAAGGCTTTAATCTGCACGATATTGCCGGTAAATTTTGTAAATGGCTTTATGAAGGATATTGTACTCCATATGGGAAAACCTTTGGTGTCGGAAACACAACTCTACAGGCTATTTCCCGTCTCACAAAAGGGGTAAACCCCGAAGAAGCCGGTGGTAAAGGCGAATACAGTAATGGAAATGGCTCGCTGATGAGAATTTTGCCATTAGCATATTATCTCGAAAATGCCGAGGCTCCCAAAAAATTTGAAATAATCCATCAGGTATCCTCTATTACCCATGCTCATCCAAGGTCACAGATGGCTTGTGGTATCTATATCCAGCTAGCAATTAACCTCTTCAAACGAGATAAGCCAAAATTAGCATACCAGAGCATGAAAGCAACCATCTCAGATTTCTATAAAAAAGACCCATACTGCGCGGAAGTAAATAATTTCGCCAGAATTCTACAAGCCGACATTTCAAAGCTCGCTGACGACGAAATAAAGTCAAGCGGCTATGTCATAGATACGCTTGAGGCTAGTCTGTGGTGTCTTCTCAACAACAATTCGTACGCTGAAACAGTGCTCAACGCAGTAAACCTTGGAGGTGATACTGATACAACAGGCGCAGTTGCTGGAGGGTTAGCAGGAATATACTATGGCTACGAAAATATACCCAAAGACTGGGGTGAGCAAATTGCCAGAAAGAAGGATATAATGCAACTGGCAAATAGATTGAACAAAAAAAATTATGGTAACATTCCATAGTCAAATTGAATACAAAATTTTCGCCTAAACTTTCCCTTTTCCCGCTTACTGCTGAAGTAAATAGTCAAGGGCATCTTTGTATTGGCGGTTGCGATACCGTTGATTTAGCCGAGGAACTCAGCACACCCCTCTATGTCTTCGACGAGTTCACTATTCGTCATAAATGCCGTCAATTTACCGCTGAATTCCACAAATACTATCCGAACACGTTAGTCATTTACGCTTCCAAGGCATTCCTCAATAGAGCATTAGCCACCATCATCGACCAAGAAGGGCTTGGACTTGATGTTGTTTCTGGTGGAGAGCTTACCATTGCTCATTCTGTAGATTTCCCGCTAAGCAAAGTTTATTTCCACGGTAATAACAAGACATCGGAAGAACTGGAACTAGCTCTCGATTGGAACATTGGACGAGTTGTAGTAGATAATCTCTACGAACTTGAATTGCTTGATAAACTAGCTTATGAGAAAGGTATCAAGCAAGATATCTTACTCCGTATTACTCCTGGAGTTGATCCCCATACCCACAAATATACCACTACAGGAACATTAGACAGCAAATTTGGGTTCCCCTTGGCCACAGAACAAGCTGAGGAAGCTGTAAGTCAAGCTACATCGGCTTCCAACATTAATCTGGTAGGGTTTCATTTTCACCTTGGTTCCCCTATATTCGAGTTGGAACCCTACCGCCTAGCTATAGAACTCGTCCTCAGCTTCATTCGACAAATGAAGCGAAAGTACAGCTTTCAATTCGATGAATTTAGCGTTGGAGGAGGCTTTGCTGTCCAATATTCCTTGGATTCTAAAGCGCCTGATATAGCTGAATATGCTCAAGCTATAGCGGGTAAGCTGAACGAGCTTATTCCCCAATTTGAACTAGACCATCCCAAACTTATCATCGAGCCAGGAAGACGCATTGTCGCCCAAGCTGGAGTAGCATTATATAAGGTTGGAGCGATAAAGGAGATACCTGGCATAAGAAAATACATATGTATCGATGGTGGAATGAGTGACAACATCCGCCCTGCCCTTTACGGAGCTAAACATGAAGCTCTGGTAGCCAATAAAGTTTTACAGGAAGAGAGAGAAATCGTTACCATTACCGGTAAGCTTTGCGAATCAGGGGATATTCTAGTGAGAGACACTAATCTGGCTTCGGTTTTTCCAGATGATATTATAGCTGTCCCGGGTTGCGGCGCTTATTCCATCCCAATGTGGAGTAATTATAATGCCTTGCCCAGACCAGCCATAACTATGGTGAATGAAGGCAAAGCAACTCTTATCCGTCGCCGCGAAACCTATCAAGATTTAATGAGCTTAGATACAATTTGACATGTGGCAAGTAATTGGACAAGACAGACTTCTATCTTTGTTAAAACAAAATCTTAAAGAACGTAACATCGCACATGCCTATCTCCTAGCAGGTCCACGGCACATAGGGAAAGGAACTCTGGCTGTTAACATAGCACAGGCGATGAATTGCGATGCAAGTGAACCACCCTGCGGTCAATGCCATTCTTGTTTCAGAATTGCCCAGGAAAAGCATGCCGATGTCGTCTTCACGCACCTGAACTCAAGTGCCGAAATCAGCATCGATACCATTCGAGAGCTTCAGCATTTAGCTAACCTGCCACCATACGAAGGTAAATACAAAATATTCATCATTAATGATGCCGAATACTTATCCATTGAAGCAGCAAACTGTTTACTCAAAATTTTGGAAGAACCACCACCCAAAGTCATTTGGTTGTTGCTGGCGAGTGAGGAAAATCGCCTTCCACCCACGGTTATCTCTCGATGTCAAAGGCTCGAATTCAAGCCTCTGCCTATGAAGGAGATAAAAAAAATACTTGTAGATCAGTATGACATTGCTCCCAACAAAGCAAATCTTCTAGCCCGACTGAGCCACGGTTGCCTCGGCTGGGCAATATCAGCCGTGAAAGATGATAATTTACTTTCTCAGCGAACTCAAAATATTAATAAATTTGTCTCGCTACTTACTGCTAATTTAGAACAGCGCTTTGCCTGTGCCCAAGAGTGGGCTATTCAATTCAATCGACAGCGGAGGTCCGTGATAGAAATTATAGAAGACTGGATTGCTTGGTGGCGTGACTTGATGCTCATTCAGGGTAGCTGTGAGGAACTTATCACCAATGTAGACTATAAAGCTACTTTACAACGAAAGGCAAGCAATTTGACCATGCGCGAAATCAATGACTTCATTGCGGATTTATGTTTACTAAAAGAGCAACTAAGCAAAAACATAAATGTACGCTTATTATTGGAATGGGTGATGCTTAATATGCCAAAGGTGGAATGTTAGCCTATGATAGTCGGAGTTTATCTTCAACCTAAAAACAAGGTAATCTATTGCGATACTGCTGAAATCAAAGTAGAACTCAATGATTACATAGTATTGGACACAGAGCACGGAGCAGACCTAGCTAGAGTGGTTATTGTGGAGGCTCAACAGGCAAAACATCCCTCAAAACGATTAGCCAAAATAATACGCCAGGCACAACCGGAAGATTTACAGAAAGCCGAGCAGAATCACCACAAAGAAAGTGAAGCGCTCAATAGGTGTAAGAAATTAGTTACTGAGCTTGATTTAGCAATGAAACCACTTGTGGCTCACTATAACCTCGATGGTAAGCACTTAACTATATACTTCAGTGCCCAAACAAGAATCGACTTCAGAGAGCTAGTTCGAAAACTAAGCCAGGGACTCAAAACAAGAGTGGAGCTGAGACAAGTAAGCCCTAGAGATGAAGCCAGATTGATCGGGGGCATGGGGAAATGTGGCCGTCTACTATGCTGCCAGAACTTTCTCACCGAATTTTCACCAGTATCCATCAAAATTGCTAAAGAGCAAGGGTTATCCTTAAATCCCATGAAAATCTCCGGAATTTGTGGGCGCCTCCTGTGTTGCCTCAGCTATGAAAGCAAGCAATATGCAGCTATGAAGGAGAAAATGCCTCGAGTAAATCAGGAGGTCTCAACACCTTTTGGGGAAGGCAAAGTGGTTAGCATCAATCCCTTAAAAGAAACAGTAACAATAAAGCTCAGTGACCAGACTGTTAGAGAACTGTCCCTCGATGAGATAACCTGAACAAGGCAAGTCGTATTTATTCAGGAATATACTTTCGCCACTCGTTATGGCTATTGAGATAATGGTAAGGAATATAGAACCCATTGTGGTGAGGGATGCGTGGAGAGCATAGCAAGCTCATTCCCGCCTCTTCAGGTGTTCGCCCACCCTTACGGCGGTTGCACACTTTACAAGCACTAACCACGTTCTTCCAAACATGCTCCCCACCACGCTGTCTTGGAATTACATGATCCAAAGTAAGCTCCCTGGTTTGCGTGCCACAATATTGGCAAGTATATTGGTCACGGATGAATACCTCGACCTTGGTTAACTTTCTTTCCCGATAAGGACGCCTAATAAAATAGGCAAGACGTATTACCGAGGGTATTTGAAAAACCTGCCTTGCGGAATGAATTTCTCCTCTGCTGTTTTCTAACACTTCAGCTTTACCATAAAGGGTCAGAATTATGGCCCGGCGCGCACGACACAAATTCAACGGCTCACAGCTTTGATTAAGAACCAGAACCGGCAAATTTACTACTTCTGAATCCCGCATATTACGTCAGGTTATTTTAGCAACGATGTTTGCTTATTGCAATAAAATGGTTCCTATGAATAACGTTTTCGTGATGAGCGCCCGGCTTGTCGAACGGGTTCTATATCACCACGATAATCAGGAGCAATAATGTTGAATACCGTACTTAATTTTGGATCTACCATTCGTGAGCTGATTCTGGACTCAATCTCGTCTAGAGTAAGGCAAGTGGTAACCACCATCGGTAATCTGGCATTATAACGATAATTAATCAATTGATATAGCTTTTCCTGAGCCCAAGGAGTAGCAGATTGCTCGCCAAAGTCGTCAAGTATTAGCAAAGGAGACTGCTTTACCGTTTCAAAAAAATCGTCATATGATATCTTACTGTCCGGGTTAAAGGTGGAGCGCAGATGGTCAAGGAGATCAGGAGTCACTATGAATAAGACTGGCTTGGTCTGCCCCAATCGACTATTAGCAATAGCTGCTGCTAAATGAGTTTTGCCACAGCCATTGACGCCTTGAAATACCAACCAACCCTCTGGAGAAGATGCAAAGTCCTTTGCTACATCAAAGGCCTTTCGCAAATTTTGACGCTGCTCCAGGGAGAGATTCAGCCTCTTATAGTCAAAATCATCGAAGGTCATCTTCCGCAATAACGAGCTAAGATTGCTATATTCTTGGAGATATTGTAGTTTCTTCTTCTCCAGTTCTTCTTTCTGGCACTCACAGGGAATTACTCTGCTGAAATCAGGTTGTCCCGAAGCTAGAAGGGGATGAACAAGCCCAGCACTTTTGCAAATAGGACAGACTTCCTCGCCACCCTGGTTATCTTTTGACGAGATGCCCGTATCTGCCCTTAATGTATTTGTTGGCACTGCCCTTCTTAATACCTTGTCTATACTCTCCACTATCTTTACCTTCGCTAGCCCATCTCTCAAGAATACGAGAGATATATTTCCAACTACGCTTATTCATATTAACCGCTTCTCTGAAAGCTTCCTCTATCCACTGCGCTGGATAAACTTTCACCGCCTCTTTAAGTTCCTCAGCAACCAATGGGGTTATCAAACCTATATTCTGCTCATAAAGAGCAAAAATATTGAGCGGCTCCGTTACCTGTTTAGGAGTTATCCCATGGCTCGCCCTGTCCATAGCCTCCTTGTTAGCAAAGTAAACGTTTTCCCGCCTCTCATTAACCTCTTTACTAACCGATAAAATGACCCCCCTTTCAACAGCTGACCTTAAGCCGCTGTCGAACCCTTGTTTCCCCATAACTGGAATACAATAAGACAACAATTCCCCATGGGTGACAAACTCATGATGTCCTTGCTTATGATGGAGTAAATAGAAAAAACAGAGACTCACCTTCAGCTCGGCTATATCGTCTATTTCAGGTATTGCTTGAGTGAAAAACGATTCGGGCAAAAGGACAAATTGCTCCTCTGGAGAAGCAGGAAAAGGTTTTTTTGTCATGTTACAATAACTCCTCAGAACTAGGGGCTGGCACTACTTCTACATTATCAAATCGAGAGAACCATGGGAGAAAACGCAATTTCACTATACCTATAGGACCATTTCGATGCTTTTCAACAAGAATATCAGCCTCATTTCGAGGATAGGGCTCTTTCTCCACATCGTGTGTTCTATACCATTCTTCCTCTTCGCAATACATAGATTCTCTGTGGATAAAAAATACAACATCAGCATCTTGCTCAATGCTACCGCTCTCTCGCAGGTCGAAAAGCTGAGGTTTATGAGAGGCACGCCACTCCACGGCACGGCTAAGTTGAGACACTGTGAGCACAGGTACATTCAATTCCCTAGCCAACCCTTTTAAGGAACGGGTTATGTTGCCTATCTCTTGAACTCGGGGTTCATTCTTACCATCACCTCGCATCAATTGCAGATAATCAATAACAATCAAGTCGATGTTACGCTCACGATGGAGACGTCTTGCCTTACTTCCTATATCCACAACACGCTGCTGAGGGCTATCATCAATATAAATTGGTGCCTCTGACAAAACTCCACTAGCATCCATAATCCTTCTTTCTTCTCTCTCGGTAAAATGTCCTAAACGAACATCCTTCGAATCCACCCTCGCTTCAGAGGACAAAAGACGCTGAACAATTGTATCCCGAGACATTTCCAGGCTAAAAAGGGCAACACAAGCCTTCTGCTCGATAGCAGCATTTCTAGCGATATTCAAGGCTAAACTCGTTTTTCCAACCGCTGGCCTTGCAGCCAAAATGACTAAATCCGACCTTTGCAAGCCACCTAGTAATCCATCCAACCCAGCAAAGCCAGTTAAAATATGGGGTATTTGCTTCTCCTCCAGTGAAGGTTGCCCCACTTCCTCAAAATACTTGCTCAGGATATCACGAACCAAGATTAAATTCGTTGGCGCCCCCTTACTTCCTACTTGAAAGAGGATGTCTATAGCTTTATTGAGAGTGGACTCAACATCAGCACCCGCCGCATATCCAATAGCAGCAATCTGTCCCGCAGCAGCAATTAATCGTCTCATTGCTGCTGCATTGGATACTATCCGAGCATAATGCTCAACATAGAGCGGTGTAGGTGTAATGGATAATAAATGGCTCAAATAAGCAGCTCCACCAATTTGCTCTAACCTGTTTTGTCGCATTAACTCATGAGCTACTGTAATCTGGTTTACAACTTCGTTGCGTTGGTGAACAGATAGACATGCCTGATAAATTACTTGGTTAGTTTCATCAAAAAAGTCCTCAGGAACAAGGAAGGTCGCTATCTTAAATATAGCATCAGGGTCAATAATCAAAGAGCCAATTACCGCTTCTTCTGCCTCAATGTCATGAGGGGGTAATTTTTCTTCTATCATTTTCAAGCTTTTTCAGGCTCGATAACTACCTTGATTCGCGCTACCGAATCTGTAGCCAATCTAATAGTTATCTCATATTCACCTATTTGCCGTAATGAATCATCCAAAACTACTTGCCTCTTATCGATAGGAGCCTCTACAATCCTGCTAAGTTCTTCAGCAATATTAGCCTCAGTGATAGAACCGAAGAGACGATCTTCAGCACCTACACGAGCCTTGAAGCAGATCTGAATTCCTTCAATTTGCTTAGCCAACTTGGCCATCTTTTCCTTGCTCGAGCTTTCTTCAGTCATTTTCTTCCGGAGACCGATTTCGGCTCGTTTTACTACCTCAGGTGTTGCTACCTGAGCCAGTCCTCTGGGGAAAAGGAAGTTTCGGGCATACCCATTGCTTACCACCTTTATCTCCCCTGCCTGCCCTTTTGAAGGAACGTCTGTTAAGAAGATAACTTTCATAGCGAACCAACGAACTTCTCTGCTGATAACGCAGCAACAGCACCATCTCCAGCAGCAGCTATCGCCTGCTTCACCGAGTTATGGCGAATATCACCCGCCGCAAATATACCAGGCACTGTTGTCTCCATCAGCTCGGTAGTGACTATGTACCCCCACTCATCCAGAGGCAAAACTCCACGTAGATATTCAGTATTAGTAATTAGTCCAATGGCAACAAAAACACCATCTACGGCTAACAGTGATATTGTACCATTTTGGGTATTTTTAAGCACTAAATCGGTGACTTTTTTTTCTCCTTTTACTTCAGTCACCACACTGTCCCATATAAACTCTATTTTGGAATCGGCTCGTGCTCTTCCCTGTAATACCTTGCTCGCTCGCAATTGATTACGGCGATGGATAACCTTAACCCGAGAAGCAAATTTGCTCAAAGAAAGAGCGTCACTAAGAGCAGTATCGCCACCACCAATTACCGCCACTGTTTTGTCTCGAAATAAAGGACCATCGCAAGTAGCGCAATAAGAAACTCCCCTGCCCACAAATTCATTTTCACCAGGCACTTCCAATTTACGAAATTGCAACCCTCCAGCGATGATCACCGCTTGAGCTATAAAATCACCCTCAGTGGTGATAACCATGTTGTTACCATAACGAGATGTTAATCCAGTAACTTCACCCGACATAGTTTCCAATCCATGATTCATAGCTTGCTGCTGGATAAGCTGTACTAACTCAAATCCAGAAATACCCTTGGGGAAACCAGGATAGTTGTCTACCCGGTCAGCATTGGCAATTTGCCCACCGATTACTTCCTTTTCGATGAGCAATACTGAGAGTCCCGCCCTGGCGCTGTAAAGTCCCGCAGTAAGCCCCGCAGGACCACCACCAACGACGATCAATTGATATTTCTTAGCCATACACGAAGGAGACTAGCTCTCTGGAACCCTCTCCCACATATCACAACGCCCTCCCCACCTGGCTAAAACTTTACCATCAGCAGAAATTTGGGAAACTTCACATAAGTTCGGGCAAGCCTTGCATATGAAAGAAGAAGTCTTGAATTCTACGTCACTGACACCGAATCCCTTAAACTTACTCTTATGATGATTCTGCTTAATTTCCATTTCTTCATGCACCAGAATAGCAGCTCCTATAGCGCCCATGAGTTCATTGTGAGGCGGTACATAAACTTCGGAGTCAAAAACCTCGCTAAATGCCCTGATTATCCCTTTATTGAAAGCGACACCCCCCTGAAACACCAATCTAGGCTGAACTTCCTTGCCTAAAGCAACATTGTTAAGATAATTGCGTATTAAGGATTGACATAAACCATAGATAATATCATCGAGAGGATATCCCAGTTGCTGCTTATGAATCATGTCTGATTCAGCAAAAACAGTGCACCGCCCGGCAATACGCGCTGGATTCTCACTCCTCAAAGCATGCCCCCCAAAATCTTCAATCTTCACATTCAACCTTTCCGCTTGATGTTCAAGGAAGCTCCCTGTGCCAGCAGCACAGACTGAGTTCATGCCAAAATCAACGACTATACCATCGCGAATTATGATGATTTTGCTATCTTGACCACCAATTTCAAAGATAGTTTGTACATCGGGCACATGCCTTAAGGCAGCAACAGCATGTGCTGTAATTTCATTCTTCATTAAGTCAGCGCCAACGACTGTACCAGCTAAATAACGACCACTTCCAGTAGTAGCTACACCGCTAATTTCAACCTTGGATGGCATTTGCTTCCTTATCTCTTCTAGACCTTGTTTTACCATATCCACGGGGTTGCCTTGAGTTCGTAGATAGGTAGAAGCTATAAGCTGGTCATTCTCAGCAAGCAGCGCTAGTTTTGTAGTCACTGAGCCAACATCGATGCCAAGATAAACCATCATATCTAGTCTACCTTTTTAAGAGAAGTCCCTCCAAAGCTTTTCAGTTTACTCCGATTGAAAGCTTTTATGCTCTCTTCGAGTTCTAACGCTTTTCTTTGTCTTAACTTTAGCAGAGGGTGAAATAAAGTTGAAATGATGCTCATAAAAATAAAGAATACTATCATCTGCTTACTTTTGACAAGCTTGTCTAATGCCTTAAACTCTTCTCCCATGCTCCCCTCTTCGCCTTCTAAAGCTTATTAAGTCTGTAAAAGCTTCAAGTCTGGTTAACATCCCTTGCTTGCTCTGCTGCTCATCGCAAATAACAGCAAGCACGGGTATATCTTCCTTTGTCGATGGCATGATATTCTCAGCTACTATCTCTGGCATGCAGGTGAAAGGGGCTAGATGGATTATGCCATCAAATCCGTTGCGAGCATAAAGCACTTTCTCCCCTACTGATTCCCAGCCATCACCGCCAATATCATGGTCGAGATAAGCATGAGCTAATTTATGGACTTTTCTCCATTCGTCTAGACCAAGGTAGTTAAGAAACAGACTATATTTAACCCACCGGGAAAGAGTCAAAGTCCGCTCCACTTCTATCCCTAATTTGCCCAATTCTATTTCTATATCCATATTAGCGAAAGGCTCTATAACAACATAAATCTCCCCGATAATGCCTACTTTGAGTGGCTCAGCAGTGATGTCTTTAGGCACTCGGCTTAATTTATCGATATATTCTTTAGTTAATTCCTTGACTTCTTTACCAGTCATTGCCTCATCGATAGAGGTGATAGCCTTGCGGTAAATTCGGCTAGCTGTTCCTTTCTCGAGCTCCACTGCCCGTATTTTGTGAACCACTTTTTCTATTTTATCTAACGCAGATAACTTACCGATAGCAAAGAAAAATGATGAAATAATTTCATGCCAAGTACGATTATGAGTTACATCCTTCATAAGTCGCATAATGCCTATAAGCTTGTGGTGAGATATATCAACGGTCAAAAAATGAGCAGCATAGTTCAAGTCACGAAGCATTTGTTCCTGACCTTTGGCATAATAACCTAAACGGCAAATCCCAGTCCCCCTGGCTTGAATTAGAGTGTCTGCCCCCAGATCGCAAGCTTCAATCAGACTACCTAAAGTAAGCTTATAGGGTACACAAGCCTCCGCTGGTGAGTATTTAACTCCAAGGTCCAATGTGTGTTGAGTCATCGGGGGTGGAGTTATTAGCGCATCCCCAGAAGATTCGAGTCTTCTTGCTACAGCCTTTAGTGCAATATAAACGTTACCAAAATGAGGAAATCCTATACGCATACTCTTTTCCTCCGCTTAACCATATCTAGAAAAGCCTCTAATCGAGTAAGCAACCCTCCTTCACTACTATGCTCATCCAGACTAAGCGGTAAAAGAGGAATCTCAAACTCTTTTGTCCGATGTTGCACCATGCCTAGCATCATTGAGTCAGGACCACATCCGAAAGCAGCGACAATAATTATACCATCTACCCCCGTTTCCAAGTAATATTCTCCAGCGCCGATTATTTCAGGTTCAAATGACCAATGAGGCACACCCACTAACCTTCTTGTAGCAGCATCAAGTTCCTCCTGAGATACCATCTCCGGGGTAACAACTTTAACCTCCATCTTCTGCAGCCATGGAATCAGCCGATGACTAATATACTCATCATAGATAATATAGGGATGCCCGATAACGGCGATAGTCAATGAAGAAGATTTCACATCAGGAGGCGGCTTACAATCAATAGCCTGAAAAGGTGTAATCCCTTCATCAGACATTTTATTTCGGTAATCCAAATTGCTTGCCCAAGCTTCTTCCACTGCCTTCTTAAGCTTAAATGGATTGCAGGTAAAATGGCGTCCCACCACATAAATATTTCGGTATAGATTATAGCGTCCTTTCTCGTAGTTTATTTCTGGGGCAAGAATAGGGGGACATTCTGGAATTAAAGCTCTTGCCATATTGGGTAAACCAATGAGCTTGGAGCAATTATAACTTTTCTTGCCCAAACTGGTAACCGTGGGGATAAACATAAAGTCACATTTATCGGCTAGAGAAACGACATGTCCGAAGAAGACCTTCACTGGTAAGCAGATGTCTTGAACACCTCGTGAAACGCCTGAGTTTAATATGCTTTTGTTGGTTGGCGATGATACCACTACTTCGGCACCCAGCTTCTCCAAGAAAACCTTCCACATGGGATAATACTGGTAATAGAGTAACGCCCGTGGAATTCCTACTGTAATCATTGCCTAAGAGCTACGAAATTCTTGCTTAATCTTCTCCAACACCTCAGGGCGTCCAATGACATCAACCATGGTCATCGCCATTGCTTTAGCAGCATCCAATAACCCCTGGTGTCCAGCCTCAGAAGCAGCAGCGGAAGCAAATTCTGGCGAATGTAAGGAAACTTTGGGAGAAGCAATAGCGACCATGGGATGCATGCTGGGAACTACTTGGCTAACATTCCCCATATCTGAACTACCGAAAGGAATTTGCAGGTCAAAAACATCCAAACGACGTCCCATTAATTCAAGATTATCGCTAAATAGCTTAGCTAGAGCCACGTTATTCTTTATAGGAGCATAAACTTTATCACCCCAGCGATATTCCAGTCTGGCGCCACTGGCTAAAGAGGCGCCCTTAAAACAGTTAAGCACTTTGCCTTGCAACTCCTCGAGGTAAGCATAGTCAGGGGCACGGATTATAAACTTAGCAGCGCTATGCGCAGGCACTACATTGGGCGCCTCACCACCGTCGGTTATTATGCCATGAATGCGCGCCTGTTCTTTTATGTGCTGGCGCAGTGAATTTATGGAGTTGAAGGCGAGAATGATAGCCTCTAGGGCATTTATGCCTTGAGAAGGCTGGACAGCAGCATGAGCTGCTTTGCCAAAAAACTCAACTTCGAGCGAGCTGCTAGCAAGCATCCGCTCCATCGCTATATTTAGTATAGAGGGATGTACCATCATAGCCACATCCACATCATCGAAAATGCCAGCTTTGACCATATCTATTTTGCTACCAAAATTCTCCTCGCCAGGCGTGCCTAAGACTATGATGCTTCCTCCTAGATTATCTACAACAATCTTGCTAGCCACACCAGCACCAACCGCCGACGCTGCTATGATATTATGTCCACAACCATGCCCGATTCCCGGCAAAGCGTCATATTCAGCAAGCACAACAATTTTGGGTTTCCCTTCACCATATACTGCTCGAAAGGCTGTAGATAGCCCAGCGATATTCCGTTCAACGGAAAATCCATTGCTCTTCAGGTAATCGCTGAGCCAGGATGCTGCCTTTACCTCCTGAAAGCCTAACTCAGGATTGTCATGAATATTCAGGCTCAGTCGCACTAATTCACTGCGCCGTGTCTCCAGTTCAGCCCTTAATTTCTCCTTTAATTCTTTCCCTTCCACCGCTTGAAACTTCCTTAAGTTAGTCATTATACTTTACCTTTAATTTACTCTACAAGTTGTGATAACAATGATGAAAGTCGAAGACCTCAACAAAAGCCATTTGCCTGGAGCAATTAACGTAGCTCAATTGCTGAAAGACCCTGTTGGCTCTAGCCGCAACTATGAAATTGACACCATAATTGCAGAGCAACCTGAAGGTTCTATCACGGGCAAAGTAACGCTAATTCGCACTGGTCAAGGGATTTTAGTTCGGGGTAACTTAAACGTTCAAGTGGAACTTGTTTGCAGCCGCTGTCTAAAAGCCTTTCCTTACCCCACAAATTTTGCCATTGAAGAGGAAGTCCATCCCTCCATTGATATATCCAGTGGTTTGCCACTCGATTTGTGCCAAGAATCAGAAGGCTTTATTATCGATAAAAACCATGTACTTGACTTAGGAGAGCTAATACGCCAATATATCTTGCTAAGTCTACCGATGAAAGCATTATGCCAGCCTGATTGTGCTGGAATAAAGGAGATGAAATTATATGGCTCTACCTAAGAGCAAATATGCCAAGGCGCGTAGGGGTAAGCGGCGAAGCCATATTAAGCTAGCTTTACCAACCTTGGATATTTGTCCGCAATGCCACAACCCAAAGCTAGCTCATCACGTTTGTCCCACCTGCGGTAGTTATGGTGATATGCAAGTCATTGAAATCAAAGAACCTAAAGCAAAAGGTTAACTAACGCGTGACCGAACCATTCAAGATAGCCTATATTTTCCCCGGCCAAGGCTCGCAGAAAGTAGGTATGGGGCAAGACCTGTATCATAGCCACTCCCTGGCCAGGGAGATTTTCGAGGAAGCCGACGATGCTTTAGGTCTCCCCCTTTCGCGCCTATGCTTTGAAGGACCAGATGACGAATTAACCAGAACAGACAACGTCCAGCCAGCTATATTGATAACCAGCGTTGCTTGCCTTAAGGCAGTTCAGGAAACAGCTAATGACCATCTTCCTTCCCCTGCCTTCGTTGCCGGACACAGCTTAGGAGAATATACCGCCCTGGTGGCTGCCGACGTGCTCAGTATCACTGATGCCGTTCGGCTAGTCCAGCACAGAGGAAGATTGATGCACCAGGCGGGACAAAAGAAACCAGGAGGGATGATAGCAATACTGGGAGCTAGCAAGGAAGACGTTGAAGATTTATGTCTCCACAGTGGATGTATCATTGCAAATATCAACTGCCCGGGACAAATTGTGATCAGCGGCGGCACAGACAATTTAGACAAAGCTAACAACTTAGCCAAGGCAAAGCGTATTCGTCAGATCCCACTAAGGGTTAGTGGCGCTTTCCACTCCAGCTTGATGCAGCCAGCCATTGACGAATTCGGCGAGATTGTCTCCAACACCACGTTTCATCAGCCGGCAACTCCTATAGTAGCAAATGTAACCGCCCAACCACTGGATAATGTAGATGAGATAAGGGAAGAGCTTCTGAACCAGCTTTGCCATTGCATCCGATGGCAACATTCCGTGGAATACATGGCTCAAGAAAAAGTAACCACATTCTACGAAATAGGACCAGGGAAGGTACTCAGTGGATTGATTAAGCGGATTAATCCCGAGCTACGAACATTGAACATATCGAGCACCGAAGAAATCTCACGGCTAAAGGCAAACAGTTTAATAGCAGAATAACATGGCTAGCTTGAGACGAAAGGCAAGAATCGCTGCTCTCCAAACACTTTATGAAATTGACTGCACGGAACATAAAGCTGAAGATGCTGTGACTCACTCAACAACAGAACAGGCACTGTCTCAAGAAGCAATCAGCTTCACTGAGAAACTTGTACAAGGTGTGCTAAAAAATAAGTCAAAGATTGACGAAGTTATTGGGCGTTTTGCTCCATCCTTTCCTGTGGCGCAAATGTCTGTCATTGATAGGAATATCCTGCGTGTTGCCATCTTCGAAATTTTGATGGATAATACGCCTGTTAAGGTAGCCATAAACGAAGCAATAGAGTTAGCTAAAACTTTCGGCAGTGACTCTTCACCACGTCTGATTAATGGCGTATTAGGGTCAATAGCCACCAAATATGGCAAAGCAAGCCATGAACGACCAAAGGAGGGAAAATGGCAAGCATCTTTGAAAAATTAAAGGAAGTCATTGTAGAGCAACTGGGGGTTGATGAAAACGACGTAACCCCGGAAGTTTCCTTCACAGAAGACCTGAATGCCGACTCTCTGGACCTAATCGAACTTATCACCGCAGTGGAAGAGGAATTCAGCACTACTACAAACAGGCTGGAAATACCTGATGAAGATGCCGAGAATATCAAGACTGTTCAGAATGCCATTGACTATCTCCGCGACCACGGAATAAAAGACGCATAGCCGGATTAAGTACTATCGCTAGACTCAGAATTATCAGACACTGGCTGGGAGACTTGCATTAATTGCCTCTTAAAGAAAGGCTTCAGCATTGCAGGTGTTACCAGCGTTGTTATGACACTAACTGCTACCGCTGCGCCATACAAGCCTAAGCTTATAGCTCCAGCTATATATCCTGCAGCAGAAACAATAAGACCTACCTCTGCCCTGGGCACCATACCCACTCCTACTATCATGCCAGCATTGTGAGAAAGCTTGCCAGGAAACCGTGCCGGTATGTAACAACCTATCACCTTCCCCACTATAGCTACCACTATCAATAGAACAGCTAACACCGCCGCCCCCGGAGCACCAAAAAGCCTCAAATTAACCATCATCCCCAAATAGGCAAAGAAAAACGGGGCGGCAAAAACCATTATCGGCCTCACCTTTTCTACTATCTCCTCTTTTTCATTACAGGCGCTGAACATCAATCCCGCCACATAAGCTCCAACTACAGGATGCAGATCGACCAGAGTAACCAGATAAGCCACAATGAAACCAAAGATAAGGGCAACAATGGGTGCAGTGCCTGAGCTCTTGAAGGGATTTAACAAATATCTGGAGATATACTTATGAAGCTTGACTCCAATCATGAGTAAACCAAACCATACTGCAAAGCCAATGGCACCGATTTTTACCGCCTCAAGAATCTCGAACTCCCCTGTTTGAGCCAGGTCGATGACTACGGATAAAATGATCAGTCCGATTATATCGTCAATCACAGCTCCCACTAAGATGGTAGTCCCTTCCCGGGTATTTAACCTCCCCATATCCATCAATATCCTCACCGTAACTCCAATGCTGGTAGCGGTGAGCACCGCTCCCATGAATAACCAGCCACCAATGCCAACATCTGGACAGAGTGCCTTGGTGACAAAATAACCACCAATGAAGGGCAGGATAACGCCGCCAACAGCAACTGCCAGGCCAGTGGGAGCCTGCTTGAGAAACGATCGAATATCAGTCTCCACCCCAGCCTGAAAGAGCAATATGATAACGGCAATGTTAGCTATGATATACATTATGTCGAAGTCCCCTTGAAGCCCGAACGGATTATGAACAGTGGCAAAGTTCAGGATTATAGGGTCATGAAAAATGAGCCCTCCTAAAAGGAAAGGCGAAATAATGATGCCAGCTACTAGCTCTCCGAGAACGGCTGGCTGCTTGAAATAACGCTCAAAAAGCTCTCCAAATATCCTGGCAAATATCAGGACTAAGCCCAGACTCAGTATGAACTTGAAATATACAGCTTCCACTATGGTCTAAGATATTCCATCGAACTGGTGATTATGCTGAAATAGTCTATCAGTCCGACTATTTTCCCTTCCTCGTCAACTACGGGCACTTCATAAAATCCTTTATCGAGCATTATGTCGATTGCCCCGTCTACGCTATCTTCTGGCTTTACGCTTACCGGGGGGCTCATTATATCTTTAGCATATTTTGAGCTTAAGATATGTAGGATTTCTGGGCCTTCAAAAAAAGGACGCCTGATAGTGCCAAATTCTCGTATCTCTACTGCCCTTAGAACCTCTTTGGGCGTTATTATCCCCTTGAGTCTACCTTCCTCGTCCAGCACACAGGCAAGCATAGTCTCTTTATCTTCAGCTATCTTGACTACTACCTGTGAAATCTGGTCTTCCTCTGCCACTTTAACGAAATTGCTCGACATAAGGTCTTTAACATTCTTCTTCATCGCCAAGCCTCCTGATCAAGAACAGTCAAAACTTTGTAAAGATACCCCATTCTAAGGTAAGAATTCAATACCTGCAGCCCCTTGTATCACCGGGAGGCACTCAACTTCTTGTCATTGCGGGGTGCGTTCCTCTTTGTCATTGCGAGAAGCGTTCCTTTCTCGTCATTGTGAGGAGCGCTGTGAGCCGCAGCCCAGAGCGAAGCGCAGGGGACGAAGCAATCCCAGGCTATTCTTTTTCAAGCTCAAAGGCTCTATGTAATGCCCTGACAGCATCCTCGACACTGTCTTCAGAAATGATGCAGGTTATCCTTATTTCCGAAGTGGTGATTAACTGGATATTGATGCCCTGTTCGTAAAGTGTGCGGAACATCTTAGCAGCATAGCCCGGTGTGTCTAACATACCCGTTCCAACGATACTGACCTTGGCTAATTTAGAATCAGCAACACATCGTTTTGCCTCCACAGTCTTAGCGACAGTCTCCACAATAGACATCGCCCTGGATAGGTCGCTTCGAGTCACCGTGAAGGTAAGGTCAGCAATCTTTTCGATGCTGGCATTCTGAACAATGGTGTCCACACTTATATCAGCATTGGCTAAAGGCTCAAATATAGCTGAAGCGATGCCAGGGTGGTCAGGAATCCCAATGACCGTGACTTTGGCCACATTAGTATCGTGGACAATGCCTCTCACCTTATTTCTTACCTCCATAGATGCCTCCTTACAAATAATAGTACCTGGGCGATCAACAAAGCTAGAAGCTACCAGTATTGGTACATTATGTAGACCGCCCAATTCTACTGCCCTGGGATGTATCACCTTTGCTCCATAGCTAGCTAGTTCAAGCATCTCCTCATAGCCAACTTTCTTCAACTTAGTTGCCTCGGGCACAATACGAGGGTCAGCAGTATAGACACCTTCAACATCGGTGTAAATTTGACATTCTTTAGCCTCCAGGCTGACAGCCAGAGCAACTGCGGTGGTATCAGAGCCACCCCTGCCTAGAGTGGCGATATCCATCTCCGAGGTCACACCCTGAAATCCGGCCACGATGACGATATTCCCTCTCGCCAACTCACTCGTGATCCGCTTCGGATCAACACGGAGAATTCGAGCCCTGCTATGCCTGGAATCAGTCTCGATGCCCGCTTGAGCACCGCTAAGGCTGACCGCCCTATAGCCCAGAGTTTCCAGAGCCATCGCCAGAAGAGTGCTGGAAACTACCTCACCTGTGGAAAGCAACAAATCAAGCTCTCTATTACTGGGCTGTGCACTAACCTGGTGAGCTAATTTGATCAACTCATCAGTGGTATCCCCCATTGCCGAGACAACAACCACCACCTCATTTCCCTCATCCCTGGCCTTGGCTACTCTTCGAGCCACACTGCTAATTCTTTCTCCATCAGCAATTGAGCTACCACCATACTTTTGAACCACTAACGCCATGTTACTATTCACCGTACTAATTTCTTCATAATTCTATACCCTTCGTCGATGAAAAAGCCTGTCCCCTTGGCCTCAGCCTCGGTGAACCTCTTTGCCCCGTTAGCCTTGAATCCCTTGCCCCACAGCATAAATGGAACCGGCTCATCGGTATGCGTCTGAACTTCAATAGGCGTTGCGTGGTCAGGCATGACCAAAACACGAATAGCATCCTTATCCCACTGACAAATTCGGCTCACGATTTCCCCACCCACCTCCTGGATGGCCTCTATTTTATCATCTATGGCACCAGCATGGGCAGCCTCATCCGACGCCTCTACGTGAATAACCACCAGGTCGCATTCTTTAAGTGCTTCTAAAGCACCTTTTGCCTGAGCAGCATAGTCATTATCCAATCCGTCGGTCACACCAGTGATGTTTAACACCTTCATTCCCACCATTGTGGCTAATCCCTTCAAAAGGTCAACACCTGAGGTCAGGGCAGCATCAAGCCCATAAACCTCCTTGAAAGAAGGCATGTCAGGTATCTTCTCACTACCCCAAAAAAGCCATATCATCGTAGCCGGTATATCGCCACGAGACCTGCGTGCTTCATTTACCGGATGCCCTACAAGTATAGACTTTGATCTCTCCATGAGATCTTTCAAAAAGCTACTCCCTGCCCCATGAGGAAGAAATTCAGCAACAGGCTTATCAGGAATATCATGCGGGGGAGTACAGGCAGCCATAAGTGTATTCTTATGCCCTCTTATCTTACATATGTGCCGGTAGCTCACACCGGGATAGAAATGCACTTCATCGCTGCCAAGATTTTCATTTAAACTAGCGACAAGCTGTTTCGCCTCCTCTGTGCTGATATGCCCTGAGCTATAACTCCACATTTTCCCATCACGCACAGCAACCAGATTACATCGGAAAACGACCTCATCCTTTTCAATGGGAATGCCCATGCTTCTAGCTTCGATAGCACTTCTGCCTCGGTAATACACCTTGGGGTCATAACCCAGTAGCGACATACAGGCACAGGCACTGCTGGGCTCCATCCCTGGAGGCACCGTGCGAACAAGCCCGATGGTAGCTTCACTGGCCATAGCATCCAGATTTGGAGTCCTCGCCAGCTCCAGGCAGGTCCTGCCGCCACGCTGGGGCAGAGACCAGTCTGCTGCTCCATCAATTATCACAACGCAATATTTCATTTGCTCTGGTAATTAAACCACCTTATAATAAGATGGACAACGGGGCGTAGCGCAGTGTGGTAGCGCGCAGCGTTCGGGACGCTGAGGTCGGAGGTTCAAATCCTCTCGCCCCGACTTTCCCCGGATTCTTGATTTTCAGGTAAGAAAGGTCATGTAACGTGTCTATAGGGACAGAAATCATAATGTTTATGGGGGGGCAGCGGAGCTAAAGAATCTTAATCACCTTTCTTCTGTGCTCAGTAATTTCTTATTATGTCAAGACGACCTAGCTGGGCTCCTCCCTCATATAGCTGGCATTCCTTAGAATCTCGCCAATACTTCTCCACATCATAATCGTGAAGATAGCCATAAGAACCCATAAGCTCCATAGCCTTGTTCGTAACCATAACGGCTACATCATCAGCATAGACTTTGGCCAGGCTTGCCCTAGACAGGAAGAAATTTGCAAGCTGCGAATCCAACCCCTTGCTGCCGATTGTGTCAACGATCCTGGACTCATCTATCATATAGGCAAGGTTCATGTAATAGGCTCTGGCGGTCTCGATGCCGATGACCATATCGGCTAACATACAAGCACATACTGAATGTTCTCTTATCGGTTTGCCAGCTACGATTCTATCCGTGGTGTACTCCAAGACCTTTTCAAAGGCACCTTGAGCAGCTCCTAAAGAGAATCCCGCGGCTCCGCCTCTACCCATAATGACATTAAACATGAAGAGGTCTGCGTCCTTTCCTGGCCCGGCGGCGCGGTATTCCCTGGGAACTCGCACATTGTCTAAGAAGATATCGCAATTCCTGTCTGCCCGCATCCCTGCTTTATCCTCGAACTTACCAAATGACATGCCCTCAACGGGATATGGCACATACATGAGGGCAATCCCTTCTTCTCCCAAATTGGGATCCGTGGTGCAGACTATACAGTAAGCCTGGGAGACCCCGGAGTTGCTTGCGAGGCATTTGTTACCGTTGATTACCCATTCATCGCCATCGAGTTTTGCTATAGTCTTTATTGTGCGTCCATGCATCTCAGGGTTTTCAATATCACAGCCACTAGCTGGTTCAGTCACCGCAAAACAGCCTGTCTGGAGCTCATCGCCACAGAATTGAGGTGCAAATCTGTCCAGGACCGCTTCGTTTGAAGCAAGTATGGCAGGTGCAAAGCACCAGGGAGTACAGCCTGTAGCGATGGCTATTGCCACATCCCCACGAGCGATCTCCTCAAAAGCTATGAAAGAGAGGACCATTGACGTTATGCCCATGCCGCCATATTTGTCCGGAAACATAGCCTTCTGAATACCAAGGCCTGTCAAGCCCTGGCGAATGCTATCAACTAGCTTATGTTCGTCATCATAGTCAATCTTTTGTCGAACCGGCATAATCTCATTGTCAACAAAGGCATGTAGCGCTTGCTGCATGAACGCAGCTTCCTCTGGTATTAACACATCCAGATATTTCCTTCCTATGATTTCCATGTTTCACTTACCTTCCTTTTTAAATTTTAAGAATCCATGCCACTCCGTGTAAAACAGCATCTCATACCTGCAGCTTCTTAGCCAAATCTGAAGGGCTGATAATCTCAAGCTTTTCCCCGGTAGCTGTTCTACTTTTCCCTGCCAAATTTGCGGTGCTCGGTATTGCAGCCTTTATTTGCTTCCGTACCTGTTGGTAAAGGTGATGTCCTTTAATTCCTTCCTGGTGCTGGATGGGGCTTCGGCGGGATATCCAAGTGATATTACCGAAATTAACCTCACCTCTTTCGGAATACCGAGTATTTCCTTCACCTCTTCCTCACTAGCGGAAGGATTGAGCCAACACCCGCCAAGACCAACCGCGTGGGCAGCAAGAAGCATACTATATGCTGCTATTGAGCCATCCTCTACAGGATGGTTTGATACCCCGGGGTCTGCCACTACAGCAATGCCCATAGGTGCTTCATCCAGAAATATTCCCCAGGTAAGCAATTTCGCTACCCTTTCCTTTACCTCAAAGTCGCTTAGGACTATAAACTTCCACGGCTGTAAATTGCTCGCAGACGGTGCCCATCTTCCTGCGTCCAGGATCTTCTCTAATTCTTCCTGCGGGACAGGGTCTTTCCTGTATTTTCTTATGCTTCTTCTAGTCTCGATTGCTTGTAATACCTCCATTTAGCCACCTCCTTTTGTTTGCCCTTCTTTTTCAATCAACCAGGCTGCAGTATGCCTGCTCCTGGACTTGCATCAGGTCATTTAATTCGCTTTTATCGGTGATGAGAATGCGAAAGAGGATAACACCCATGCTGCTTGGGGCAATGACCACCTCTGAATCTCCGGCATCATGGTAAGGCATGTCTTCCCCGACCAGAAGTATATCAGCCGGGTTTGATTTAGCGGTTCGGTCATTCACCACAAAGAAATTATCCGTGTTAATTGCGTAAAAGGACATTGACCAATAAGTGTCATCAGGTATCGGAGCAACGATATGAAGCGGCTTGTCGCTCACTTCATAAACGCAAATGGAGTATAGAAGGTCAGGAGAGGGTCTAACCACGTCTCGGCTATCGGCTGTTATCAGAGGCGACTGATATATCATGTTCATCTGGCCATCAGTTGTCTTTTGCTTCATACCTGCCAGGGTATGAAGTGTAATCCCGTACGGTAACACTGCGACTGTAGCTACATGAATTACCGCAGCTAATAGAAGCGTTATCACCACCAATTTTATCCAGTTTTTCACTCACATTCCTCTTTCGTAATATCGGGCAGTTCAATAGTATCGAGGTTCTCACAAACAGATGGTGCTGGATTATACATGCGCAGCATGAGAATGATTTTGTTTTGATTACCCGTAGGGAGCCAGTTGCCCGTTTTGGGAGTTGAGGATAAAAAGATTGTAAAGTTCCCATCGGCATCATACTCGATATTCTTATTAGTGTAGGAGTAGCAGTCTTGCTCATTGGGGATCAAAAAATTATCACCGCCATATACTGTGATGCTCCACCAGGAGGCATAGGGATCAAGACTACTACCTTCAATTCTGTAGTCACAACTCGACTGCATTAGCTGTCCAGCATCGTCGGTATCTGCCGTGTAATAAATCACCTCAGACCTGTCAAGTGCAAAAAGGGCCATAATAGCAACTGCGGCCCTGGTATACATCCCGGCTTGCTCACTGCCGTAGGTAAGGCCGGTATACCATTCCCCATTTCTAATTGAGTCCTTTTCAGTCATAAAGCCAAGTCCCAACAACGCAGAACCAACTCCCAAGACCAAAGCAACCACTACAACTAAAAGATACCTGGATATCCTCCTTATTGTTTTCCTCCTGTTACCCGATTCCATTTAACTAATTGTAGCAAACAGAAAGTGCTTCTCTCCTCCCTTGAGGCTGAACTATGTCTTCCAAAGCTTGCTCATCTTCACACCAGATTCTCCCTACTTGTTTTCTTATTATAATAACCCATTTGCGCAATATTCACTTATAATATTAAGTGGTTCAAGCAATATTCAATGTTACCGCTATGAAGGGATTCATATATAAACTTGTGGAAAATGACGATGAGTTAACGGATGCCTTTGAGGTGAGAAGGCAGGTATTTGTTGATGAACAGGGTGTTCAGGAAGATGTGGTATTCGATGGCTGTGAAGGCCAGGCAATGCATGTGGTAGTTAAAGACGGAGAGAAGCCGATAGGAACCGCCAGAGTTCGATTTTTAGATACCAGACAGGTTAAGCTGGAAAGGATGGCTGTGTTAGAGCCGTTTCGCCATATAGGAATAGGAAGGAAGCTGATGTCCTTTCTGGCTCAGGAATTAAAGAACAAGCAAGTTGAAAAGGTGGTTCTTCATGCCCAGTTCGGAGCTATAGAATTCTACAGGGCATGCGGCTTTAACGAGTCAGGCTCACCTTTCCAGGAAGCTGGTATCAAACATATAAAAATGGTGAGAGACCTTGGTTGAAATTGCAAAACGAAATGCCCGCACCAAGCGTTGACAGCCTGAGAGCAACGGCGTTAACATAGCCCGATGAGTTGGGAGGAAAATCTCCCGTGTCCGGGCAGGTGGCACACCTAATCATGTCAATCCGACGACCCAGCAGCATGCGCTGGCTACATAGCACAGCAAAGGAAAGCAGTCGATGGCCGATACCTCGGAACTGGTAACAACCAAGCAAAATTCCAGGAAACCAGCAATCAAGTTAGAAAAGGTTTCCCGGAACTACCAGATGGGCAAGATTCTCGTGCCGGCGCTGAGAGATGTCACCTTCGAGGTGATGGCAGGAGAATTCATCGTCTTCTTAGGGCCCAGCGGTTCTGGAAAGACCACGCTGCTCAACCTGATTGGAGGCCTGGACTCTCCCAGCTCGGGGCGCATTATGGTCAACGACACCGACATCACGAAACTAAGCCAGGGCCAGCTCACCAATTTTCGACGCACGCAAATCGGCTTCATCTTCCAGTTCTTCAATCTGATTCCAACCCTCACCGCCACGGAAAATGTCGAGTTCGCCGCTGAGTTGGTGAAGCATCACAGGTCTGCTGAAGAGATACTACACGAGGTAGGCTTGGAAGAGCGCATGAAGCACTTCCCCAGCGAGCTCTCGGGCGGCGAGAACCAGCGAGTAGCTATAGCCAGGGCCCTGGCTACTGACCCGCCGATTCTCCTCTGTGACGAACCCACAGGCACCCTGGACTTCGAGACAGGCAAACGCATTTACAAGCTGCTGAGGATGCTCAACCAAACGAAGGGAAAGGTCGTAGTGGTGGTCACTCACAATTCCGCTATAGGCGCCATTGCCGACCGCGTGGTACGCCTGCGCGACGGCCAGATTGCCGGAACAATCCACAACGACCAGCCAATGGACCCTGAGGGTCTCAAATGGTAGCTCTGCCCAAGCTGCATCGTAAGCTGTTCCGCGACCTAACTGCATCCAGGGCACAATTCGGCGCCGTGGTGCTCATTATCGTTGTTGGAATAGCCATCTTCGTAGGCTCCTACGAAGCATACCAGAACCTGGACAGCTCTTATGAAGGCTCCTATAAGCAGTTGCGCATGGCAGACTACTGGATATCGGTGGACCACCTGCCCCGCAAGGCAGCCACAGAAATGAATGATGTTCCCGGCGTAGTGGCACAGGGCCGCATTGTGGGAGATGTAACCATCGACCTGCAGCTGGAGACTGGTGAGAAGGTATCGGGAAGGGTCATTTCACTACCGTCAGGTGAGCATCCCGAAATAAATGATGTGCGCATCGAGAGCGGCAGTTACCTGTCTCCCGGCGCCCAGCGCGAGATACTACTGGAGAAGCGCTTTGCCGAATATCACCAGCTATATCCTGGCGACTGGCTCACCATTGAGAGAGACGGCAGCAAGGTACGCTTCAGAATAGCAGGCACAGTGGTCAGCCCTGAATATATCTGGGTGACCAAAAGTGCCCAGGAGCTATTCACCACGGCGCGCACCTTCGGCGTTATCTTCATGCCCGAAGAAAGAGCTGAGGAATTTTTCGGCATGAAGGGCAGTGTGAACGAAGTAAACCTAGTTCTCGAAGGGGGAACAGACCCCACCCAAGCTCTCAGCGAGGTCAGGCGTGTCCTTCGACGCCATGGCATAATGAGACTAACATCCAAGGACGAGCCCATCACCGTCAGCACCAGGAAGATAGATATCATCCAGGGCGTTCGCACGGCTTACATGATCGAGAGGAAGGACCAGCTCAGCAACAATCTCCTGAAGCAGGATGTGGATGGATTCAGACAGCTAGCCGTGCTGTTTCCGGTGCTCTTCCTTTCCATGGCTACCCTTGCCATCTACGTTCTCCTGAACCGCCTGGTGGAGTCACAGCGTACGCAGATTGGGCTGATGCGAGCCCTGGGCTACGGCACCCTCCAGATTATGTTTCACTACATGGGATTTGCCCTGGTGGTGGGAGTAATCGGCTCAGTGCTTGGGGCACTGCTCGGTCACGCCATAGCCAGCTTTCTCACCAGCGTTTATGCCGTCCAGCTTAAGCTGCCGTTCGTCGCAGTGGAGCCACACTGGTATATAGTAGGTCTGGGCGCGCTTATCGGGATTATCGTCCCGCTGACTGCGGGACTCCTTCCCGCATGGGCGACAGCCAGGATGCGCCCTGCGGAGGCAATGCGCCCTCCTGTGCCGCGTGCCGGCCACCACACCCTGCTCAAAGTCCTGCTGCCTTTCGTTTCCCTGCTTCCCAGCGTCCTGAAATTGCCTCTCCGGAATTTCTTCCGCAACCTGGGGCGGAGCTTTTTTATGGCCATGGGAGTAGCTTCAGCTATTGCCCTAATCCTGGTCTCTTTGTCCTTCGTGGATGCCACGGAGTCTCTCATGTATACCCAGTTCGAAGTCATTCAGAACTATGATGCCAGGCTCCATTTCCAGGGTCAGGGAGCAGTGGCAACCGCCTCTTACATCGAGCACCTTCAGGGAATACAGGAAGCCGAGCCTGTGCTTGAGCTGCCCTACCGCCTTCAGAATGGAGACCAGATAGCCGATAGCAGCATTCTGGGACTGCCGAAAGGGTCATCTATGTACACCCTGCTGACACCCGAAGGCTACCCCACCACTGTTGTCGATGACTCCATACTCCTCAGCCTTTCTCTGCAGAAGAAGCTCAACGCAGAGCCCGGTGACCGGATTCACCTGGAACCTGTTGTAGGCTCGGTTGGGGAAACGGAAAAGACGCTGGCAGGGTTCATCAATGAGCCACTGGGTGGCAGGGCTTTCATGCCGCTTGAGGAGGCGCAAGAGCTTCTCCGGTCGCCCGGGGCGGCCACCGGAGTGCTGCTACGTTTCGACGGTGAGCCATCAGCGGCGCTCCTGGAAAGGCTCTACAGGCTTCCTGAGACCGCCTCAATAGAGTTCTCCGGCGAGGCAAGGCGCTTCGTTGACGAGCTAATGGGTTTTTTCTGGGCCGCTATCGGAGTGATGCTGGCCATGGGCTTTGCCCTGGGAATGGCAATTATCTTCAACGGAGTGACGGTGAACGTGCTTGAGCGAAGGCGAGAAATTGCCATTATGCGCGCTGTGGGTCTGAGCGTCTCCCGCCTGGCCATCATCCTCACCCTGGAGAACTTGCTCATAGGCTGTCTGGGTGTCGCCGTCGGTATTCCACTGGGGCGTTATATCGCCAATTACTTCATGGCCCAGGTTGAGATGGATATTATGAGCATGACTGCGGTCATCTTCCCCAGGTCGTATGTCATCGCCTGTGTGTCCGCGCTGGTCATCCTCCTTGTTTCCCAGATACCTGCCATCAGGCAGGTCTCCCGCCTGAGCCTCCCCACCACGACCAAGGACTGGTCAGAGTAGGAGCTCAATCCTTACGTGCCTGCTGCGATGTGGATTGGGTAGGTGATGCCGTTGCCGTTGTTGAGGTACGCCTATGCCCTACACTAAATAGAGCGGCCTACCGATTTGGCAACTGGCCCGAGCTCTTTCATCAACCTGGCGAAGTCCGATGGAGTGAGTGACTGGAGGCCATCCATTAGGGCTTGCTTGGGGTTGGGGTGAACTTCGATGAGGAGCCCGTCGGCCCCAGCAGCAACCGCGGCCTTGGCTATAGCCGGGACAAAGGAGTAGTGGCCCGCAGCATGACTGGGATCGACGACTACAGGCAAGTGGCTGAATTTCTTGACCACGGGTATAGAGCAAACATCAAGGGAAAAGCGAGTGCTGTCCTCAAAGGTCCTGATACCCCTCTCACACAGGATAACCTGGTCATTCCCCTCCGAGAGCAGGTAATCGGCTGCTGTAAGCCACTCAGCAACAGTGCACGAGAACCCCCGCTTCAGCAGAACAGGGCGCTTGCTCTTTCCGATCTCGGTCAGTAAGGCGAAGTTTTGCATATTTCGGGCCCCGACTTGAAGGATATCAACATACTTGGATACCTCATCAACATCGTGAGGGTCTACCACTTCGGTGACTACGGGTATGCTGAACCGCTGCCTGACCAGCGCCAGCAACTCCAGGCCAGCCTCCTCCAGACCCTGAAAGCTAAAGGGAGAGGTACGTGGTTTGAACACTCCACCACGGATAATAGAGGCGCCGGAGTCCTTCACAGCCCTGACCGCTCTCATAAGCTGCTCCTCGCTCTCCACAGCACAGGGTCCTGCCATCACTACAACGCGCCTGCCCCCAAACTCGATTCCATTAATGGAAACCACGCTGTCCTCTGCCTTGACTTCCCGGGAGGCAAGCTTATAGGGTTTCATAATCCGGGTCACATTCTCCACCCCAGGAAGCAGGGCGAAGATATCTGTGGACAGCTTCCCTGTATCACTCCCCAGCATGGCCACCACCGTTTTTTCCGTGCCCAAGTTCAACTGGACACTCAGCCCCAGCGACTTGGCACGCCGCACCACCGCATTTATCTGCGCTGTAGTAGCGCCTTTTCTCATCTCCGCTATCATTATGCCTTTCGATGATACTGCTATTCTGCGTTTTTGTCCAGCCTTCTCATGGACATTTCAGCCGGTGAGGTCAGCCACAGATACCGTGTCACATAACCCAAGTGATGGCGACCCTGGAGTTACCAAGCGCGCCAGAACTCTTCATGCGACTTTGTTTACAAAGCATCAAACATCTGTGCTTTACAGTCCAAGCGAGCTTTTGAATAACGGGGGTCCTCCTTTCAGAAGACTATTGTACTATAATGCAACAACAAGGAAGGGTTTGACACGGGTAGAACCAAAAGCTAATTTGCATCATCAGACAACAAATCTTCAGTCGCCATAGCTGTGGCTATCAAAATGAATTACAGAGGCTGGGATTCAAACAAGGATATGGAATGTTGGAAAGAAAATTTCACAAGGAATAGAGAACTGGCGAAACTGTTTTCTATAATCGATTTAGAGCGACTAAGTGAAGGGGAGGTATAAGGGTGCCCTGGGTTATAGTGGTATTCGGTGTATGTTTCTTTACTAATGAGTCCGGTTGGCCTTTATTACCACTGGCGGATTGGGCAAGTTACTTAGCATGTGCTTTTCTTGCCGTCCTGGGCATGTTGCTTCTGGCTCTGGGACTGAAAGTCTGCCCACTAAAGATCTTAACTGGGCGGGACAGGTCTACTCTAGTTACAAAAGGCATTTATTCTTATATCAGGCATCCGGTTTGCTTATCCTGCGTAGTTTTATCGCTTAGTGTAGCCATGGTCTTTAAGTCTATTATTGGTCTGATAGCGACCATTGCGGTGTTAGCCATAGTTTACCTGCGGATAGTACTATGGGAGGAAAGGGAGCTAGAACATCGATTTGGGCAGGAATATTGTGAGTACAAGAGTAACGTTGGGATGTTTATTCCAAGATTACACTGGACTCCCAAAAAGTAGCCCAGACAGGCTTTCTTAGAAGGCCACGATTGGTATTCGGGACACAATACTAATTAGGCCTACTACAAATCAGGTGTCATTTCTCAAATGCCATTGAATACCCCCCCACCGAGATTACCACGCCTTCGGCTCGCAATGACACCCGTTATCATTCCCTGAAATAAAAAGCTCTCATTGATTGACCCCAGGCTCCAGAAGCGATTTTCCGCTTGTTATCCCATCCAGCTTCGCACAGTAGGCCTTAAACATCGATTTCTGACTTCATAAACACATAACAGGAGCCCTGTATTTTAGCTAGGGTCCTATTCCGTGAATTCAACCACTAGTTTCTTAACGTCCCACAGGGGTTCTATCTTCTCCGTTATGTCTTCCTTTATGGCGTGAGCAAACTGATGATCCCGAGGTAAATCAACAAGCACGCGGACAGTTCCATCCTTTAGCTCAATATCTCGCACTATGTTTGTGCGCACCACGTTTAATCCGGTCAGAGGGTTTATGACCTTCTTTAGGCGCTGACGAATCACCTCTACAGTGGTCGGCTTTTGTTCCTTGACCAGACCGTGACGTTCCTCATAGTTTTGTATGGCCGAGCGTAAGCCTTCCACAGCGAGCACCGAGCAGTGGACTTTGATTTTGGGAAGTCCCCCCAGAGCTTCTGAAGCTTCTTTCCAGGTAATGTTCTTTGCTTCATCCAGCGTCTTTCCCTTGGCCAGTTCCGTGATTATAGAGCCGGTAGCTATGTTGGAAGCACAGCCGTAAGATTCAAACTTGATGTCTGCGATGGTCTTCGTCTTTGGGTCAACGTCTATGTAGACAGCAACCATGTCCCCGCAGGCTGGGCTGCCTTCTGTTGCTTTGCCATCAGGGTTCTCAATTTTACCCACGTTGCGGGGGTGTCGAAAGTGTTCCAGCACTGTTTCGCTATAGGGAAATTTCATCTTTAACCTTCCTCCTTTTCCTTATTCTTGCCCAGGGGGCTGATACTTCTCAGCTCCTGAACTATCTCAGCCGATGCCTGGAGCACGGCGTCCACGTCTTCCATAGTGTTGTAACGCCCGAAGGTAAAGCGTATCGACCCGTGTGCTCTTTCGTGATCACCGCCTATCCCAAAGATAACGTGGCTGCCCTCCAGGGAGCGGCTGAAACAGGCAGAGCCGGTGCTCACGGCAAAACCACGCATGTCAAGGTGCAGGGTGATGGACTCACCCTCCACAAAGTGGAAGGTGACGTTGGCATTCTGTGGAAGTCTCTTCCAGCGATGCCCATTCAGGGTACTATTTGGTATCTCTGCAAGTATACGGTCAATGAGGCGATCACGCATTTCTTGCAGTCGCTTGGTTTCTTCGGGGGTGACCAGTTCTACCGCTTTGGCGAATCCTACTGCACCGGCTATGTTTTCCAGCCCGGCCCGAAGATTGAATTCCTGAAACCCGCCGTCTACCCACTTGGCTATTTGGGTTCCTTGACGGATGTACAGGCCTCCTGTGCCCTTTGGGCCATGGATGGTGTGGGCAGATACAGTCGCCAAATCCACAGGTATATTCTTCACATCGAGGGCTACCCTGGCGAAGGTATGCGTGGCATCGGTGTGGAAGAGCACACCTTTTTCCCTGCAGATACGACCGATACCTTCGATATCCTGGATAGTACCTATTTCCTGGTTGGCATGCTGGATGGAAACCAGAATGGTCTCGTTTGTCATGGAATCTCTGAGCCTGTCAAGGTCCACAAAGCCATCGCCATCGACATCCAGATAGGTCACCTGGAAGCCCTGTTTCTCCAGAGCTTGTGAGCTGTAAAGTACAGGAAAATCCTCGATTTTCGACACAATCATGTGTTTGCCTTTCTTCTTACCAAGGGCCAGTGCTACGCCTTTGAGGGCGATGTTAGAGGACTCGGTACTTCCCGAGGTGAAAATGAGCTCTTCAGGGCTAGCACCTAAAGCATCAGCAAGAGCCTCTCTGGCCCCGTCCAGTACTTCTCGGGCTTCTATCCCCTGAGAATAGCCAAACTCCGAGGTGGCAACGGCGTATGTGTCGAAGAAATACGGCGTCATCGCCTCGAGCACTCGCTCATCCAAACGCGTGGCTGCAGCGTTGTCCAGGTAAACAACTCTATCTGACATTTCCTCCTCCCATCATATGAACAGAGTTATGGTTGACTCCCTGGCTTCATTTACGTAGGTGCCAACTGCACAGTAATCCGATATCAAATCATCACGAAGGTCTTCTTTCTTTATTCCCATTATCTCCATTGTCATGTCACAGGCGAGTATCTTGCCTCCAAGCTCCTTGAAGTCCTGCAGGAGCCTCTCCAGAGAAGCCGCCCCGGCTTTTTTCATCTTCCGCTTCACCATCCATTTGCCCAGGCCCAGCATGTTCATCTTGGATAGAGGCCCCTTTTCCAGCCCGTCTTTCTTGAGACGCTGGAGGCCCCAGAAGGTGAAGTAGAGCGATGCTTCCATCCCCATTGCAAGTGCGCCATTGGCCACAATTAGGGCGCTATACACCTTGTCCATATCTCCGCTATGGACTATTATGGTAGCTTTACCAGCCATAGTTATTTCCTCCTGCTACCTGCGTATTCTTATTCTCCACACCCCACCTTCCTCCTGCACATCGACAAGTTCCAGACCCAGAGCCTTGACGGCCATCGGTATCTCTTTCTTGGAAGCGGGATGGGTGCCGACGACCTCCACAACATCTCCTTCTTTTGCTTTCCTCAAAGCTTTGCGGGTCTCAACCAAAGGAACGGGGCAAGTTTCGCCTGTGCAGTCCACCTTTATCTCAGCCATTTCGCATCATCTCCCTACAAGCTTACAGGTAGTGGTGTAATTATGAAGGATTGTGGAGAATCGTTCCACCTCCGTTGTTTTACTCAGTTTTAGTGACGTCTCTATCCCCACCACTTCTTGCATGGTCAGGTCCATTGGGCACTTCATATCTCAGTGCTCCAGAGGGGCAAGCGTCAATAACGCGCTTCATATCTTCAACGGCCGCAGCATTTGTGTCTACCCAGGGGCGTTTGTGTATATCGAAGACCTGGGGAAGGCCTTCAGTACAAATACCGGAATGCATGCATTTGTCGGGATCCCAGATTACCCTTATTCTTTCATTCTCGTATATTCGCTCCACTCTTGTCCTCCTGCACCAACCTCAACGTGTCACTGGACCATTCTGGTATCCTTCGTTTATCGCCCGATCCGCCAGCCACATTCCTGTCATGCACCGGGATTTCGTCGAGCTAGTCTACTCTACGAGCTTGAACATTTTCCTGGGCGCTCCGCAAACGGGACATTTTTCAGGGGCTTCCCCCTCAACCGTGTTGCCACAATACTGGCAGACGTAAATTGGTTTTTCCTCAATGGCCTCACCCTTTTCAATCCTGCTCAGGGCAGTGTCAAACAATCCATGATGAATCTGCTCCACCTTATTTGCCAGGTCAAAGCTGTCTCTGGCTTTGTCTTCACCATCGACCTCAGCCTGCTTTATGAATTCGGGATACATTTCAGTAAACTCGTACTCCTCACCACCCTTCGCAGCTAGCAGATTTTCTTTGGTTGACTTTATCCCTTGCATAACCTTCAGGTGATTTTTGGCGTGCACCGTCTCGGCATCGGCTGCGGCACGAAACAACTTCGATATCTGTCTGTACCCTTCCTGTTCAGCTTTTTCAGCAAAGAATAGATACTTACGGTTAGCCTGGCTTTCTCCAGCAAAAGCAGACTGCAAATTATCTTTAGTATTACGCATACTACACCTCCTCCTGGTCTATTTAAACTAATTGTAACTCAGGAGATATTTCTATGTACATGACTCATGTCTTACGTGAGTGACGAGAAAAGTACTGTAATCGCTCTGAAAAGTCAACAACGACCTGCAAAATATTGGATAGGTGCAGTTGGTGGCTAGCCTGTTGAAACAGGCTAGCAGGAGCGCATTGAAGCTCAGAGCTAAATCTATACTTCTCTGATATAATACACCGCTTTGCCATATGTGCGTCATTGGCTGGCCGTTGGTATAATTATGTTAACTCGCCTGGAAGGGTAAGTAATGGAGAATTTACCTCTTTTTGATCTACCGGAGGGAGATGATCTACCCCACAGCATCCCTCTGGCGGCAAGGGTGCGCCCCCATACTTTTGCTGAGTTTGTGGGACAGGAGCATTTGGTCGCTGAGGGGCGCGTGCTCCGGAAATGTATCGAGTCAGACCAGTTGCCCTCCATAATCTTGTGGGGGCCGCCGGGCAGTGGGAAAACGACCCTGGCTCAGATTATTGCCAGTGTCACCAAATCTCACTTCAGTCCTCTTAGTGCGGTAAGTGCTGGGGTAGCTGATTTGCGCCATGTTATTGCTGAGGCCAGGAAGCGGTCAAAGGTATCGGGGCAGAGGACAATTCTTTTTGTTGATGAGATTCACCGCTTTAATAAGGCGCAGCAGGATGCTGTACTGCCTTTCGTGGAAAACGGCACGGTAACTTTAATCGGGGCCACTACCGAAAATCCCTCCTTCGAGGTTATTGCGCCACTCCTTTCTCGATGCCGTACCTTCCGGCTGAATCTGCTGAGTGACCAGGAAATCAAGGTCATCGTGGAGCGGGCTGTTAAGGACGCGGACAGGGGACTGGGGGAGTTCAAAGTTGATATAGCTGAGGAGGCTGTGAAACACCTGGTGGCTATGTCCAATGGAGATGCTCGGGTAGCGTTGAATGCCCTGGAGATGGCGACATTTGCTACTTTGCCTGACAGCGAGGGGCGGCATTTGATAGAACTGCCGGCCATTGAGGAGGCGCTGCAGCACCGTGCTTTACTGTACGACAAGAGTGGCGACCAGCACTATGACCTGATTTCGGCCCTCCACAAGTCCCTGCGTGGCTCTGATCCAGACGCTGCTTTATATTGGTTGGGGCGTATGCTTGAAGCCGGTGAGGACCCTCTCTATGTTGCCCGCCGGCTCGTGCGCTTCGCCTCTGAGGATGTGGGCATGGCTGACCCACAAGCCCTGACAATAGCAGTAACCGCCCAGCAAGCAGTGCACTTTGTGGGTCTGCCTGAAGGCAATCTAGCTCTAGCTGAAGCTGTGGTCTATCTGGCAACTGCTCCCAAAAGCAACTCGTTGTACCAGGCCTATTCTCGGGTTCAACAAGATATACAGCATGGCCGGAACGAGCCAGTGCCGCTGCATTTGCGTAACCCGGTAACCGGCTTGATGCGTCAGATGGGACATGGCAAGGGTTATAAATATGCCCATGATTACGCCGGCCATTTTGTCAAGCAGCAAAACCTGCCCTCTTCCCTTCAGGGAAAGCGTTACTACCTTCCCAGCGACCAGGGCTATGAAAAGGAGATTGCCGCCAGGCTCAAGAGGTGGTGGGGGACTCCGGCCGAGGAGTCTTGAATGCATTGGCTGCGGCGACGATCTGTTCCAGATTGAATGTCTCGCCTAGCCTTGCGATGAGTGAAGTGACTGCGGCTCTGAGGCTGCAGCTTACTTTTTCGGCGTCAAACTGAACAGCCCTGCCGTCCTCATCGATGAGGGACAGCTTGGCGTTGACAGAGCCGCTATCGACGCCTGGAAAGTACCTCATTTGCCCGGCGCCCAATTGTAGCAAGAGCAGGTTTTCTTAGAAGGCCGCGCGCCTCCTTCTGTCATTGCGAGGAGCGTAGGCGACGAAGCAATCTCGTGTGGTTAGGAACGCAATACTAATCAGGCCTACTGCAAATCAAGTATCATTTCTCAAATGCCATTGAATATCCTACCACCTGGATTGCCATGCTGGAGCCTGCCCTGAGCGGAGGTGAGATTCTTCGCCTTCGGCTCAGAATGACAGGAAGCGAAGGGGCTCGCAATGACACCCGTTATCATTCCCTGGAATAAAAAGCTCTCATTGATTGACCCCAGGCTCCAGAAGCTCAAAGCCACTCTGCTCGTCCTTGGTACGGACCACATCCGCGCCGAGGATTTCATACAGGATAACCTCCCCTACAAGCCATGTCGTGACGCCATACCGCAGGCATCCAGTCATGGTTTGTCCTGCCCGTCCCAGCGCAGCATGGATATGCAGAGCCGGTTTGCCATCTTCACCGGGAGCGAGTACCCCCACCCCCACCACCTCATGTGCTCCGTCAACGGGCAAGAGCATTGGCGTTGGTGTCCTTTCTTCTGAACGTCGCGGACCAACAACAACATCGCCAGCTCCAATTCCACCCACTAGAATAGCATGTCCCACAAATACTCCGTTCTCCTCGGCAAAGCGCTCAATGCATTCGGGCACCACATCCCCATCCTCGAGCCGTATCACGAAAACCCGGCCAATTTGTCCTTCACATGCTTTCATTGTTAACCTCCTATGGATTCCAGGAACACAATACTAACCAAGCCTACCACAAATCAGGTATTATGTCCCTGAATACCAGATTCATTTTTGTTGACGATTTACAGTGAACCGCCATCGTTTGTGCTTTCCACGGATGTCTCGATATTAAGCAATTCGTCATCCCTGAAAACGCTGACTTTGTCAACAGCTAAATTATTTCAGGACATTTTATGCTCCAGAGGTCAGCGTTTTCATGACATCAGAATGTTCGACCGGCTTAAACACAGGCTTCTCTACCAAATTTTGCATAGGAAGTGTACAATTAGGACTTCGGGCAAAACAGGGATGCTACTCTGATTCTCAGTGGTCACTAACTATTTGATGGCTAGTACTGCGGATAATAGAATGTCACCACATGAGACTGCGTAATTGGGCAGAGATAAGGAAAGTGGGAACAACATGCCTTTGATAACAATCCCTACCAAGAACATAAATATATATGGACTGTCGAGGAGCTCAAAAGCAAAGGTTTTCACAACATGAATGGAGTAGGTCTGAAGGGGATGTCAGGGAGGTTGTGGGGGCACTATTGCGCTCCCCCGTTGGTTGGCTGGTGGGGGTCCTCACCTTGCTCGGAACCATGTTCTCTTACCGCATCCCCGATATAGCATCCAACGTAGTAGCGTGGAAAGATATGCTATGACCTCATGACCTATGGCGAGATTCTTTAGGACTTAGGCATCACGACAGAACATATTGCTGATACTGAATTGTCCTTATCTTAGCTGCCAAAGCCATCACAAGGATGAAGGTGAGCCTACAGGAGTTGGTTAAACCTGCAGAGGAGAGATTACGCTTTGAACAAGAAAGTGGTCCTCAGCATTTTAATTGCCTTGGCGGTCGCTAACGCCGCATGGGTAGCTGCATCACAACACTCAGCTCCTCTAATTGCTCTAATCTTCTACGCGATTGTCGCCTTTCTGTGTTGGCAACGGAACCATTTCCAAGCAGGCATAATCGTAGGAATCGTCGGGCTAGGTATTCATGCCTTTGAGCTCATATTTTGGGGTGTGGCAGGACTGGGAGCATTTGACTTACTACTCTTTCTTATAAACCTCGTTTTTCCTATCCCATTGATATATTTCAGCTACAAGGCTTATCGCGAAAGCGAAAGGATGACGAGATGAGATTCTTATTCAGCTACTCATCAGGCAAAGGCGAAGAGTCCCGCCACTATTTAATCATCGCATGCCAGCTCGTATAACCCTGATATTGAATTTGATTCCACTTTACGTCTTTGCGCATCCGTTGAATCCGGCATACGGTGAATACCGATATAGAGGTTGTCTTCCGAACCAGCCTCTCGAACCCAGCAATCATATTTGTGGTGTGCGCGATAGAATCCTCGTTCCGACAAGTTACCAGACTCTCCGAAATAGACGAATTTGTACACCTTCATTTGAGGATGCGGCTTCATCATGATTGCATAGACAGCGGCACCATGCGGAGGTTCCCAGTCCGTTATGGGATAGGGGCCCTCAAAGTCAACCTCTCCCCATTTTATACTCATGCTGGAAGTAATAGCCGACTCCAGGTTCAGTCACAATGTATCGCGGTTGCGAAGGGTCAGGCTCTATCTTTCGGCGGAGATGCCAGATATAGATGCGTACGTAGTCTACGTCGTCAGCATACTCCCAACCCCACACCTCTTGCAGTAACTGTTTGTGGGTAAGGATACGGCCAGCATTCTTCAACAGAAATGCAAGTAACTTAAACTCGAGTGGGGTTAATTTCACCCGCTCTTCGTCAACAAGCACCTTGCGTTCAGCAACATCCACAGTGAGAAAGTCATCACTGTAGCTAATCTCTCTCTCAGTATCCTGCGGGGCAGGCAACTCAGCGCGTCGTAGCATTGCCTGCACTCTAGCTACCAACTCTCTGCTTCCTACAGGCTTAATAAGATAGTCATCAGCTCCGTAGTCAAGCCCACGTACTATGTCCTCCTCGGACTTCTGCTTCCCGGTGAGCATGACGATAGGCACATCAGAAAGCTCCCGTATGCGGCTGCACGTCTGCCACCCGTCCATCTTAGGCATCTTCACGTCCAGAAGAACCAGGTCTGGCTTGTTGGCAAACAAAAGACGCAAAGCCTCCTGTCCGTCGCCTGCCGTGAGTACCTCATACCCTTTGTGGGTGAGAGTCTGGCTAATCAGTTTAACAAAGGTAGGCTCATCATCGACTACAAGAATCTTTCTTCTCTTTGGTTTGTCCATTGAGACTAGGTGCTATTCTCCTTCCGTTGTAACAGCATTTCTGTAACCAACTTGGGTAACTCACGAGTGTTGATTGGCTTTGCTAAATAGGCATCGCAACCAGCGCTAATGGCCTTCTCCTTATCTCCCTTCATAGCATATGCAGTAATGGCAATAATGGCAATGTGGTTGAAGTCCGACATTTGCCTAAGTTGCCTCGTTACCTCAAGTCCACTCACTTTGGGCAACCGTAGGTCCATTATGATTAAGTCTGGTTTATCGCTGCGAGCCACTTTGAGGGCCTCTTCCCCATCGGTTGCTTCAAGCAAGGAATAGCCATATGGCCTAAGTGTCATCTGGATCATCTTTAGACTTCGTGGGTCATCCTCCACAATCAGTATCTTCTTGGACATTACCAGTTCTCCTCTCAGGAATAACTGCTCTGCTTATCACCCAGAGATGTCTCCAATGGCTCTCCAGCCAGGGGAATGGTGAAGATGAATGTACTGCCCTTCCCATATTCGCTCTCCATCCATATGCTGCCACCTATAGCCTCCACGAACCGCTTGGTTAGCGTCAGTCCGAGCCCAGTGCCATCCTTCTTCCTATCGGATAGGGTCTCTCCCTGGACGAAGGCTTCGAACATATGCTCCTGGTCCTCTTTCTTGATACCAATGCCGGTGTCTATCACGGTTACTTGGCAGTAGTCGCCCTTTCGCCCAACATGAATTCGCATTCTGCCTCCCTGATCAGTAAACTTACTGGCATTGCTGAGTAGATTCAGCAATATCTGCTCTAGTCTATTCTTGTCACCCCGAACTTTTGGCAGCCCCTGCGTTACGCTGACCTCAATCTCTTGCCTGTTCTTGTTCAGCACAGGTTTTATGATTTGTACTGCATCACTGACAATATTGGCGATATCCAGATTTTGCAGCTTGAGTTCTATCTTGCCCGCCTCTACCTTGGAAAGATCAAGGATATCGTTAATAAGACTTAACAGGCGCCGTCCGCTGTCCAAGATGTCATTAAGGCATCCTCTCTGCTCGTCGTTGATTTCACCGGGGATGCCATCCAGCATCAATTCCGAAAAGCCGATAACGGCGCTCAGCGGCGTCCGTAGCTCGTGAGACATACTAGCTAGAAACTCAGATTTAGCCTGGCTCACCAGTTCCAACTCGGTGGCTTTCCTCACCAGTTCCTCACGCTGTGCTTCCAACTGCTCATTCTTTTCTTGAAGTTCCTGTTCTGCTTTCTTGCGCTCGGTGAGGTCATGAAATACTGCTCGGCTTCCGGTATACCTGCCAAGCCTGTCATAGATAGCAACCGACCTTAATTCACCGTAGACTTCTCTCCCATCTTTCGTTGTGAAGGCAGTATCAAAAGCAATTTCTCCCCCCCTTTTTATGAATTTTCCAAAGGGTGGTTTGAAATCTCTTTCAAAAGTTTTTAAGGGTAAAATCTGGGTGAAGTGCATTCCAATTAGCTCTTCTTTGGAATATCCTAAGACCCTGGCCATTGATTCATTCACATCAGTAATATTTCCAACTCTATCGGTAATATTCATTAAATCACTTGCAGTGTCCACGAAAGTCCGGAATTTTTCTTCAGATTCCTTTAATTTCTCCTCCGCTTCCTTCCGCTCGGTGATGTCTCTTGTTATCGCTACAAGTCCAATTGCCTTCCCATCAGTGTTTTTCATAACGGTTGTTGATGTTTCCACCGGGACTGTCTTCCCATCTTCGGTGATAATCTTGTATTCTCCATGGACTTCGCCTTTCTGCCACAAATCCTGCATGTCAGCAGCCGCCGCTTCCCTTTGTTCAGGAGCGACAAGAGCTAGGACCGGTTTGCCAAGAACACTTTGCTTGTCCGCAAATCCGTGCAGTCTCAGCATCGCTTCGTTAACATCCATCACTTTACCATCGGGGTCAACAAGCGTAACGGCAGTTGCGGTCATTGCTAACGCCTGGGACAAGTGGATGATTTCTTCCTCCGCCTGCTTGCGCTCGGTGATGTCTCTGCTAATCAATGTTACCGAAATAATCTGCCCATCCAGCTTATTTGGAGAAACACGAGTCTCATACCATGCAGTATTTGGTCCTTCAGGTCCCATCCCGAGAACTTCATATCTTTCAGGCATTCCTGTTTGAAAAACTTTTTCCAAAGACTCCCTCATAATTTCATGATGTGCAGGTTCTACATAGTTGTAAAGTTCCGTTCCTATTAACTGTTCCACTGTAATAATTCCTGGAATACCACGATTAGTCATTAAAATCTTGTGATTACGGTCTATAGTGATAACAAAATCAGGAATATTTTCTAATAGGGAACGTAGCTTTTCTTCTGATGCTCTTAAAGCCTCTTCTGCCTTGTTCCGCTGGGTGATGTCCCTCACCACATTGATGATTCCCGTTGGGTTCCCGGAGCTATCATACAGCACGGCAGCACTGGAGTCGGTGTCAATTTCTCTACCATCCGCAGTCAAGATTGTGTACTCCGTTCTCTTTTGGACTAGTCCCTCCTCTAGTGTCTTCTTCGTGGCATTCATGGCCAGTGCACGGTCTTTGGGCGACACAAATTCAAAGGCGTTTCGCCCAATGAGTTCTTCCTTATTACTGTATCCAACTAGGTGAGCTGCGCCGTCATTCGCTTCTACAACGGTACCTGTCAAATCGGTGACGATGACTCCATCTGTAATAGATCCAAACATTACACGCAGTTTTTCCTCATTATCCTGCAGCCTCTTCTCTGTCTTCTTGCGCTCGGTGATGTCTTTAAGAATAGTAAAAATGCTTGTTGGTTTTCCTTGTAGATCTTCTATTAAAGTAGCACTGAACAGGATTGGGATTTCTCTTCTGTCTTGAGCTAGTATAGTAATTTCCCTATCCCTTACATAACCCTTTTTTATTATCTCTTCCAATAGTGCACCTATTTTTGGCATATCTTTCTTGGATATTGTTCGAATAAATCCTGGCCGACCTACTACATCTTCCTTTCTCTTATACCCCAGTAGTTCCAAACAAGCCTTATTTATGTCAACAGTAGTGCCTTCGAGGTCACTAAGCACAACTCCATCAACCATACTCTCAATATAACTTTCCAGTCTCCTCTTCCTGGCTTCTAGCTCTTCCTCTGCCTGCTTTCGCTCGGTGATGTCTCTACAAACTGCCGCTATCCCTGTTGGTTTTCCTTCCTCATCTGTTAACAAAGTGACTGACATGTGTGTGTAAAAAGGTGTCCCATCTTTCCTGACATGCCCTATCTCACCTATCCATGAACCATCCTTTTTTATCTGATCGATACCCTTCTTGAAGTCATCCATCTGTTCTTGACTATGTAGCTTCGCAACTCGCATCCCAACCATTTCTGCAGGGGAATAACCGTGCATGCGGGCAAAAGCATCGTTCACATATGTCAGTTTTGGTTCCAGGTCACCTGTGGCTATACCATCAATAGACTGCTCAACAACAGAACTTAATTCCCTTATTTGCGCCCCTGCCTCCTTGCGCTCGGTGATATCCCTGCTTATACCTACAGATCCTATCGGTTTGCCATCGGCGTCTTTCATGATGGCTACGCTCATCTCCACAGGAACCCTACTGCCGTCCTTGGTGATAATGTGATACTCGCGATTCGCGACGTATCCCTTTTCCAGCACCTCTTTCGCACCCGCTAACGCTTTTTCTAGTTCTTCAGGAGCGATAAGATCAAAGGAATTTTTCCCAATCAAGTCCCTTTTGTCGTCGGTGCCGTACATTTTCAGGGTAGCTTCATTTACATCTATGATTTTTCCATCCAGGTTACCGATTACGATGCTATCTGTGGACATCTTTACAGCGCTAGATAGGCGGACCAATTCTTCTTCTGCTCGCTTGCGTTCGGTAATTCTTCCCATTCGCTCGGCAACAGCATCAATCAACCACCTCTCTTCTCTTGAAAATGGCCCCTCGTCAAGCGCTGGTCTCTCTTCCAGGTAATTGACCTCCACAGCACCTGCCTTGACTCCGCCTACTTTGATATCTGAACATAGCCTCCACTTTGTATCTCGGTAGTTTGCTGTCCTGAACTCCTTGTCCTCAGTAGTAATTCTGGCGCAGCAAATCTCTGGATACTGCCAGCTTGAGGGCAGCAGCTTTGCCACCTCCTGATATAGTTCATCCAATGTAATCTCTGACTTTTCAGCAATCGTGGCGATGCCGTAGAGACACCTGAGCTCCTTAACACACTCAGCTAAATTATGCTTCAACTGATTGCTAATCGCTATGAATTCACGTGTGCTTTCATCCATTACTGGATATATTTGCTTGGCACGGGCTTCTAGTTCAACAATTTGTTGGCGCATCTCCGTCAATTCACCTATGAGCTGTACTTTGGTCTTCCTCTCATCTTCTGTCTTATGCTTCACCTCTCCATTCCCTCGAGCCAGCTTGCTTTGTTTCACACGACAACTCCTATACGATAATCCCTATTATAGCATGTCAAATAACCAGGCAAAAAGTCCAGATAATTTGGCAAGACGCAGTCGAGCTCATGAAGATTCGCTGCTCCTTCTCTTTCGCTCCCTTTTCCATCATTTCGTATTCCGAAAAAGACCTCCCTGTATCCGTTCTTCCCCCCAACTCTTCTATCACCAACGCATCGTAGCACAGGGAGACCAAACAGAATCTAAAGAAAGCAAACTGTCTCCTAAATAATCCTAAACAAATCCTCCCAGCGAAGGCCACCCCATTTTTAATCAAATCTTAACAGCCACTTTATGAGCATTAAATCTAGGCTTCCTAAGATGGAAGTAGAGATGAAAACAGGAACAGGAAAGGGAGACACATGGCAAGGAAGAGAACAATAGCCACATTGCCGCAGGAAGAACTGCGGCGCTTGTTCTACCTTGAGCAAAAGAGAAGCCTGTCAAGGAAAGAATCGCTTGAATTGTTCAAATTGGAGGAACTTTATCAAAAAGCTGTGGAGGAAGGTAACACTACAGGGACAGGAGACAATGGGGATATTTAGTGCAACACGAATAATCGAAAGAGAAGGGATTGGAAAGCAGCATGCAGGAGAAAAGGGAACAGAAAGACAAACCACGGCATAACCCGACTGATATTACCCACTTCACGGAAAAGGTGTCGGCGAAGATACATGGCTTGCCGGACCAGGCTGAGACCTACAAAACCCTGAGGGAGGAGTTTGCAAGATCGAAACGGTAAAGCTGGCTCCTAAATAATCCTAAACAAATCATCCCAGCGAAGGCCACCCCATTTTTAACAAAATATTAACAGCCACTTTATGGGCATTAAATCTAGACTTCCTAAGATGAAGGTAGCGATGAAAAAAGGAACAGGAAAGAAGGTAAGTCAGACGATGAAAATTGTTTGTGCTTACTGTGGCAGATGCATTGGGGAGAAAGAGGGTAACGGAGTGGAGGGAGATTCTCATGGTATATGCCAAGAGTGTTTTGAGAGGCGGATGAACGGCAGAAAAGAGGTAAAGGATGCCAGGAAATAGCAAATGGGTCAAGTGTGCATCGATTGCGCTGGGAATTCCTGTAGTTGGGGCTGTGTTCTTCCGTAGATGAAAATAGAGATGAAAACAAGAGCAGGAAAGGAAGTAAGTCAGACGATTCAGTGGCAACTTTAGCCAATTACGAATATGGAGGGACTATGAAAAATCGGTTATCTGTGGACGGAGATTACAACCTCTGGGTACTACTACACCAGACTACGGATGCGGCACTCAGGGCGAGACAGAAAGAACTTGACCAATTCGATATCTCAGTTATAGAGGTCGGGGTTTTGGTGGTCATCCAGGCCATTGGTGAAAAGGCAACGCCTTCAGAGATTTCCCGGCGGATATTTAGAGAGCCCCACTCGGTTTCCGCACTTTTGAACAGGATGGAAAAGAAGGGGCTGCTGACAAAGACCCAAGATCTGGACAGAAAGAACATGGTGCGGGTGAGCATAACGGAGAAGGGACGGCAAGCCTACGATAAGTCAACCGGGAGAAAGTCCATCTACAGGATGATATCTTCGCTGTCTGAAGAGGATTGCCAGCAGCTGAGGTCATGCCTGGAGAAATTACGCAATAAGGCGTTTAAAGAGCTTACGGTGGAGTACAAACCGCCACCTTTGCCACGGTATTAATCAGCGCCGCTCCTGTAACTGCTGTGCCAACAAGGCCACCCCATTTTTAATGAAATCTTAACAGCCACTTTATGGGCATTAAATCTAGGCCTTCTAAGATGAAAGTAAAGATGAAACTGGAGTCGATGGATTCAGATATACTGACCACCAGTGAGGCAGCTAAGCTATTGCGTGTTCATCCCAACACAATAAGACAGTGGGCAAATAAAAGGCTGCTTCATGCCTATCGCCTCGGGCCAAGAGGTGACCGCAGGTTCAAGCGGAAAGACATAGAGTTCTTTATAACACTGGATAAGCTTTTGACAAAAAAGTAACTCCTTCACACAGAAAGGACTAACAATCTTTGTTCAAGCTATCCAAAAATCCCTCAAGGATAATAGCCGCAGCGGCTGGTTTTCGGTTCGTTAAACGCCTTGACACCTGCTGAGCAGAACCTTAACATGAGCATACTGTTCTGATATGGCAAACTCTATCCTGGACATAAATGAAAGTCATGTGCAACGCGTCTTCGATTTTACTAACGAAGTCGTAGAAAAATATGCTAACCGCCTGGCAGGTACAGAGGCTTGCCGGAAGGCTGCCAACCGGATAAAAGAGGAATTCACCGAAAATTGTGACGCGGACTCCGTGCGAATTGAAGATTTCACCGTCCACCCGAAGAGCTTTCTGAAATATATCCCCGCACTGGTCGTTCTTTATTTTATTTGCTCCACTCTATTATATCTCCAGTTGCCCTTGCCTGCGCTCATCGGTTACTCATTAGGAATACTTGTATTCTACTGCCAATTCGTGCGCTATTGGGAAACATTTGACCCACTCTTCCCCAAAGCCACCGGCTATAACGTTTTCGGCTCCATTGAGCCAGAGGGCGAGGTGAAGCAGCAAATCATCGTCAGCGGACATCATGACGCCGCCTACGTGTTTCAACTTATTGCCCACGCCCCAAAATACTATGCTAGATTTATCACCGCAGGGATAGCGTTTCTACTGCTTGGTTTCCTTGTTTCCTTGATAGAAACCGCGTTGGTAATATTTCGCGGTTCTGTTCCTGAGTGGACGCATCCCTGGATACCATTGGCGCTGCTGGTGGGTGCCGTTTTTGTCCTTCCCCTGGCATTCTTTACAACCCGGCAGGTATCTCCGGCTGCAGGCGATAACATGATTGCCGTAGCAATTAGCAATGAGACCGCAAAGCTTTTTCACGATGCTAAGCAAGCAGGTACAAACCCTTTGCGGCATACTCGCTTGATGATGGCATCTTTCGATGCTGAAGAAGCCGGGCTCCGTGGGGCACGCGCCTTCTGCAGAAAGCATAGGCCAGAATTACTCCATACGAAGACTTACGTCTTGAACATTGATACGCTTTACAAAGTCAAAGACCTCAATTTTTCCCACCGGGATCTGAATAATTCTGTGGAACTTTCCCACGAGATGGCACAGGAGTGCGTCGATGTTGCAAAATCATTGGGCTACATTGCCAAGATTTCCAGCATGCCTTTTGGTGCCGGGAGCACAGATGCCGCTGAATTCGGCAAAATTGGCGTCGAGGCTACCAATATGGCCGGCATCAGTTTCGATATCAGCAAGTTCAGTGAAGGATTGGTGTATCACACCCCGAATGATCTGACTGAACATATCGAACCAGAGGTGGTCGAGGCAGCTCTCAAAATTGCCCGGGACTACATACTCAAAAAGGATAGCGAATCCTGACTTTCCGCTTCTCGCGATGGACACTACTAACGAGGCCAGGTGCTGGATTTTGCCTGGCTTTCTCGAGTACGGAGTCCGGCATATAGTCCTGGCCCTGGCGAGTTCGCTGGGGGCTCCAGCCTTGATTCATTGAAATTAGTTTGGGGACTTAACAAAATGGACAACTGGTTCCTGGACATCGGGACCCTGGCAGATTACGCCCACTGTGTTGTCATCTAGCCACAACTTAATGGAACTCCACTCCCCCGTCGATGTTCATAGCCTGACCGGTCATATAGTCGCTGTCTTCTGATGCCAGGAAAGCAGCCAGGGGGGCAACGTCTTCGGCTCTCCCAAGCCTTTCGAGGAGAATTTCTGGAGACTTGAAAGTCTTCATGGAGCCTCTTACTACCTCCTCACTGTTGAAATATATGCCGGTAACATGGAAACCAGGGCAGATAGCGTTTACGGTTATGTCGGGAGCTAACTCTTTAGCGAACACTTGAGTTACGGCTATCACTCCGAATTTGCTCGCTGAATAGGCACCTATGTGTGGTGTCGCCGTCTTACCAGCGATGGAGGCAACGTTTATTATTTTCCCCCTCAGGGAACCAAACTTCCTTTCTTGCTTCAGCATCCTTATGGCAGCAAACTTTGAACAAAGCCACACACCCTTGAGGTTTGTGTTCATAACGCGATCCCATTCTTCCTCGGTTTGCTCGATAAGAACATACGGTAGACCACTGATTCCGGCGTTGTTTACCATAATGTCTATTCTTCCCCACTCACCGTAGGATTTCTCAAGCATCGCTTCAACCTCGGCCGATACGCCGACATCAGCCCTTATCACCATAGCCTTTCTACCCAACTCCTCAATCCCCTTGGCTGTCTCATTAGCCCCTTCCAGATTTATATCATCCACTATAATATCAGCCCCTTCCCTGGCATACCGTAGACTGATTGCCCTGCCGATCCCAGAACCACTCCCCGTCACCAGCGCTATTCTACCTGCTAGTCTTTGCTGCGAGAATTCCTTCAAGAACATACCTCCTTTGCCCGGGATTATCTGTGCAAGGCACTATCCCTGGCTCGTATAATAACGTCGAGTTTCAGACTCTGCAATACGATAACTATGCGAACGCCACATTGTGTAATGGGAAGCCAAAAACAGTATCCCTATATCACCGGTATTCTAAATTGCAGTGGTGTATCTCTGTCCGTGCAGAACGTAATTACAACGTTGGAGAGGGAAGCACTGCCAAGACAAGCAAAACCCTTGAACCCTGGTAATATGATACTATGGATTTATTGGAATGTTCCAAAGAAAAATGGAAGCTAGATAGTCTAGTAGCGGTGATATGGACAGAGAGAAATTTGAGACTCTCGTGGTGGAAGCCATTGATAATCTGCCTCTTGAGTTTCGCAATAAGCTTGAAAATGTTGATGTGGTTGTAGAGGACTGGCCAACGTCAGGACAGCTTAAGAAAGTGAAACTTAGCCATCGCAGCCAATTATTGGGGCTTTACGAGGGCGTGCCCCAAATTAATCGTGGCAGAGGATATGGGCTGGTTCCGCCCGATAAGATAAGCATCTTTCGGAAGCCTATAGAGGGGCAGTGTCACTCTAATGAGGAGATCGGCGTGAAAATAACTGAAGTAGTATGCCACGAGATAGCTCACCACTTTGGCATTGATGAAAAGACACTGCGCAGCATCGAGGATAAGAAGTACAGGAAACGAATTTAAGGAAGCAGCAAAAGCTGCCCAGCGTTACTCGGCCTGGTCAGCTCCTGCCTGCTGGCATTCAAGCGAGGAGCCTGGCAGGCAATGATTTTTGATATGGCTCAGTCCCTTAACTTAGACAACCCTAGATTTCTTCAATGCGCAGTGGAAATTTTGATAAAGGCTCACAGCCTCTATCTGTTATTATAATCGGATTTTCGTAGCGGAAACCAATATTTTCTTCGGGACATGCATACTGCATCGCGCATATCACCATCTCACCGGCTTGATACACATGGTCAGGGTTTGTCCAGTACTCAAAGGGGCCATCGTTCATGCCGATGCGCCACTCATCTCCCATCATTCCGATGCCATGTTCACAACCGGGGACCACAAACTCAATGAAGTCATGGTCCTCGGCGAATTCCAACATCTTATCAGCCAATGATGACGGCGTGGCCCCGGGGCCATAAGCTTTCAGGACAAGTTTCACCAAATCCACAAAGTTCTGGGCATGCCACTTCTGTCGCTCAGTTGCGGGACTGAGGAGGTAATTATGCGTATGATCACCCAACCCAAGTTTAAACATGGCGTGAAGATCGACCATAAGGGGTTCACTTGCTTTCAGCTTTTTGCGGCTAGCGGGGGTGCAGGCACCCTGGGCTAATCCTGTCCGGTATCCGGAGGCGATCTCGTTTCCTCCAGTAAAACTCCATTCGAATTCACTGCCAGCTTTCCGCATAGCATAAGCGGCCAGTCCGGCGATTTCCGTTTCGGTCATCCCTTTCCACCCACCACCCTTAATAGCCTCGTATATAGCTTGATGACCGATGTCGACAATTCTGGATGCCTCTCGAAAACGGTTCATAGTCCCTTTATCCTTGATCATCGATAACTTATCCACAATGTCATGGGCGTTTACTAACTCAACATCAGGAAGAGCTTCTGCAAGTTTGTCATATTCATAATGGGTAAGGTTGCCCTCGGGAAGGTAATTTGACATTCCAGACTCGATACCGACCTTTCCCTCACCCTTATCGAGATATTCCAGGATTTTATTAGATAGTATGGTAATCTGATCCTGCCCTCCCACAGGCCCGTATCCCAGGACATGCTCTTCATCAAGCCACGAGTCGTGTCCTATCCTATCCGCATCAATAAGGAAGGTGAAAGCCGTGGGAAGCCCCTTTTTGGGGATGACTATATAACTGCGCCATGGACAGAAAACATCCACTGTCCAGGATATAGTTCGCAGGCGAGAACCAAGGTAGACGTTAATTCCCCGTCCCTGCATCATCTCCTGAATACTCTTAATTCGCTTTGGGAAATCAATAAAGTAAGGGTCAGCAGTCTTATTGGTTTGGTTTAACATAGTATTCATTTTTAGTACTCCGCAGGAATTGTTGAAAGGACCTTGTTCATACGGTCGGCAATTGTCGACAGCTTTAGAGCTTTTATTAGATTTCCACTAAGTGTGAGTTTTCTTCCCATCAACGCAGCCCGGCCACTCAGCTCGCCACGGGTAAGCTTGGCAAAAGTCTCGTAATCGGCAGTGAGTATAAATTCGGCTTTGGGGGGTTCCTGGTCGCCTATCGAAATTTCAACCAAGCTACCATTCTCAGTCTTAACAAAGTAGTACCGCTGCTTGCCGTCAGGGCAATTCTGATAAATGCAGCACATGGATGTTGTAATATGCTTCATCTTTTCTGGTGTAAGTTCTGATTTGAGACGCTTTTCCGCCTCATCACGCCACTCTGGACTCATATACTTGACAGTACCAGCCATTTTTCTCCTCCTGACATTTTGTATTCTTGCCTGACTTCATGCACTCCCCATTATTTCTAAGCTTTTATTTATATTCAAGACTTTCGGCTCCGTCACATTCCTCCAGCTTCATAGTCTATTCATAACTTCTTTTCCCATAACATGTAGATTCTTCACGGAAATTCTCCAATTTATGCGAGATTTCCCTTAGTCCAGACCAATGATATAGCTTCTAAAGAGAAAAAGTAAATGGGAGAAAAATTTTATTACTACTAAAATGCTATTCTCCCAAGAGTAGTATTCTTTCTCACACGTGCTCTGAAAAAGCACATAGATATCATGCGCTAAGTGTCGGAAATTTCATAAGCAAATGCCGCTCAAGAAGCAGAACTTGAAACCCTCCGGAACCTCACATCAGTCATGGTTGAACAAATCGCTCCTACGCCACCGGCATTCTAAGTTGCGTTGTCAAGGTAGTTGCAGTGATGTATCCGTGCCCGTGCGGCTAGTATGGCATCTTTTAAGAATTGTTCTATCCGTTTGCCATAGCACTTAACATCTCACCGGATTGTTAACAGGATGAACTCATAGCTAGAACCGAACAGGGAGCGATTTAAAAGCTCCTATCTATTAAGACAAATCATCGAGGGTAAGCCAACCCCTCTTCAAAGCTTGTATCACCGCCTCAATGCGAGAGCCCACTCCAAATTTATTAAATATGCTTTGCAAGTGACTTCCCACAGTATAGGCGCTAAGGAAAAGTTCCTGGGCAATATCCTTATTGCTCAAGCCCTTCGCCGCCTTGGTGAGCACATCCAGCTCCCGCTGTGTGAGCAGGGACAATGCCCCTTCCTGAACATGTCCCTCGCTACGCTTGAACCTCTCCAGCACTTTGCGAGCAATAACAGGATGAAGCACTGATTCCCCTCTATGCACAGCACGGATACCATCGATGAGCTGCCTAAAGTTGATACCCTTCAACAGGTAACCAGCAGCGCCTGCCTCTAAAAGGGCAGAGACATATTGGTCATAGTCATAAGCGGTAAGTATCAGTATAGTTGCTGAGGGCTGGAATGCCTTAATTTGCCTTGTAGCTTCAATGCCATCGAGCTTGGGCATGGAGATGTCCATAATGATAACATCAGGGGTGAGTTCCCTCGCCAGCCGCACTGCTTCCTCACCATCACCAGCTTCACCAACCACAATTAAATCCTTTTCTTTCTGCAAAACGACGCATATGCCTTGCCGCACCAGTACCTGATCTTCAGCAAACAAAATCTTTATCTTCTCCACGTCCATATCATTCTAACCCCCCTTTGAATTCATTTCAATTCAATATACACAGTCATATGAATAGCGACACACTACTCGGGATACTCTGCCGCCTGACTCTAGCCGTTTGCCCTCAAGGCAGAGAGAATTCTTAATGAGATTGCTTCGCTCGCAATGACAATAAGAAGGGGCCCGCAATGACAAAGAGGTGGTGTCATTGCGAGGAGCAAGATTCCCCGTTTTACTCGGAACAGGCTCCGCGATCTCTGGTGTCAAATCCCAATGTTGAAATTCTTAAATTCAAAGTTGCTTTAGTCAATGGAATTCATGGTCAGATGCGTCCACACAATTAGTGAGGACCAGGTAGTTAGAATTAATGACTGACACAGCCTCATTTCGTTATTGTTGAGTTAGCCAGAAATGCGCATTTGAGGGATGCGTGATGGAAGCAGAAGTGGTTTACTGAAAGTGAGGCAACCGGGAGGTAAAGTGCAAAATAATATTGTTGATCTGATCAGGTTTGCCGCGGAGCACCATGCGTCTGATTTACATATGGTTGTTAATTACCCTCCTTTTTTGAGGGTGGATGGTGACATTAAGCCTATTCAGGAAACAGAACAACTGACTGCCGAGAGTATTCAACGAGCACTTGAAGCGTTAGCCACACCTGCACAGCTTGAGGAGTTTCGCCACGCGCTCGAGCTTGATTTCAGTGAATCCTTGCCTCAGATAGGGAGAATTCGTTGCAATGCTGCTCGGCAGCGAGGCGCAATTAGCATGGCCATTCGATTATTGCCTCCTCAAATCCCTAGCATAGACGACCTGCTTCTACCTCAAATATGTAAAGAGCTGGCTATGTATCCCCGAGGCTTGGTAGTAATCTCCGGTCCGACTGGGGCTGGTAAGAGCACTACCCTGGCAGCTATGATAAATCACATCAACGTAAACACGGCGAGCCACATAGTTAGTATTGAGGATCCTATTGAGTATACCTATGCTAATATGAACTCCGCCATCAGTCAAAGGGAGCTCGGTTCGGATACTCACTCTTTTTCTGACGCTTTGAAGCATGTACTAAGACAAGACCCTGATGTCATCATGGTTGGTGAGATGAGGGATATAGACACCGCCTCTGCAGTTCTCAGCATAGCTGAATCTGGGCATCTGGTGTTGACTACAGGGCATGCTACCAGTGCCTATCAGTGTATTGAGAGGGTTATAGACCTCTTCCCACCAGAGCAGAGGTATCTGGCTCAAATCAGGCTGGCTTCCCTGATAGTAGGTGTTCTGTGTCAGATTTTGGTGCCACGGGCAGATGGCTCAGGAAGAATCGTTGCTGTAGAGACAATGCTGGGTAATGTGGCGGTTAAGAATCTCATCAGAGAAGGAAAAATCTATCAGCTATCCAATGTCATCCGCACCGGCAGCCTGGAAGGCATGGAGACCCTGGACCAAGCATTGGTCAGGCTTTATCTCCGGGGTATGATTAGCCTTGAATCTGTGGGAAGCTTTTGTAATGATAGAGAGGAAGTGGAAAGGCTCATTGGCAAGGTGCCAGTGCTCGCTCATGCTGAATCACGTCCACGTGTCCCCGAGACAAACAGGGCGTTGTCCTCATAAATTTCCCTATATCCTTGATTATCGTGCTCTCTAGTCATTTAGCAAAAGAGATTGAACGCTTCTGTGCTGATTATAGTCTGAATCGCAGCTATGCTTCATGAGTACCCCTTAACATGGGAGGCATTAAACCAGAAACTGCCAAGCTCGGTGAAGAACAAAGCGCGCACAGCTTGCCCCGGGCAAGCTACAATTATCCCGTTGCTTGTCCTCTGCGCCCCTTGATAGCGAGGACTATGCTGCCTACAACCCCTACTAAAAAAGCTGCCGGGCACAGGAAAACAGCAATAATGAAGAACGCCACATGAAAGACCTCCAGCAGATGGCTCAATGCGGTGATGTGGCTGGTGAGTATGGTAAGGCCATAAAAGACATTATGCAGCACAACAAAGACAATGAACCCGACCACTGATGCTCCCAGCAAGATTAAGAACATCTTCGTTCTTTTCCAGGTGCGTGTTACCGCGACGATCAAGGTGATGACTGCCAGGTAGCATAGAACTATGCCAGGCAGATTATCGCTAACCCCAACGAGAATAGCGCCTATCACCAGGGCACAAAATATCCCTGCCAGTACGAATAGTTCCTTTCGTCTCCTTCTGCCTTCGGCACTTTCTTCAAAAGTGAAGAATCTTCTAATGGATGTACCCACCATTAGGAAGAACTTCTTCAGAGAAAACCTTTTCATCATTTCACGTTTCCCTATCTGCCTTTCGTGTAACCATTCCGGCGTTTGGAATAGCCACCGCCAGAACTAGAATGCCGCCTTATCTTACCATATTTGGGAATAGAGGTGGATAAATCTTGATGCCGTGCCCCGCTGTTTGAAAGGCTAAAGAAGGCAAACAGCTGAATGAGGCAATGTCTTACCAGGCAACTGGATACGTACAAGGTATTGACAACAGCACCACACTCTATTATATAGTAGTCCCCCAACGGATATAGAACAAAGGAGGTGACAAATGGCTCAGCAAGGGTCAACTTGGGGCGACCCCACGATGGCGGGCTTGTTTGCCGTAGCGGCTGGCAACACTGCCGTTTGGGCAATCTTGACAGAGAGGATAGCAATCACAGATGCGTCCATCTTCATTGCCTGGCTTCTGGCAGCAGGGCTAATCTTGACCATCGTCGGGCTGATAGGTCTAAGAAATGGAGACACAATTAACGGAGTCCTGAATTTATGTTTCGGAGTATTTTTCTTCGCTACCCCGGCACTGACCTACATATTTCAGTTCTGGGGCGGGATGCCATTACTAGCGCTTGGCTTTCCTGGTATCCCCACCACAATCGTCAACGGATACGTATTCATCATACTGGGGATAGTTCTGGCGACCTTTGTCCCGATACTGGGGCGCACGAGCTGGGTACCGTCTGTGGCTATGCTCATATTGGTGATTGGCATATTCCTGATGGCCTTTTATCTCATGCAGGGCTTCCCGCCAATGGGGATATGGCCGCTGATAGGGAAAATAGCTGGCTGGTTCCTCTTTATAGGTGGGCTGATAATGCTCTACCTTGGTATGGCTATAGGGCTGCTTACGGGCTTTGGAAGAGTGATTCTGCCGGTTGGTCGCCCAATTTTCAAGTAGGCTAACCAGCGAACCTGGACTCAAGTCTTTGATTGCGAGGGCAATCGAAGGGGCGGTTTACCCTGGCCAGGGTTTCTACCCCTGGCCAGGGTTTCTAACACCGTGATGCGCACGAAATAAGCCACAGTGTTCAATAATTTATGGGTGGCTATTTCGAGCGGGATTGCTTTGCTTCACTCGCAATGACACAAAAGGGGCTCGCACTGACATCCTTTTTTGTCACCCTGAGCGAGATGTACATTACCGGACCGAGCTTCTGTAGCCTGGCTAACTAGACCCAGGCGATGAAGCTGACATCTAAGAGGCAGATGCATCAGTGCCCATGAATCAACTTTTTAAGTTGCTCTGGGTTGCTGCTTTTCGCCATAGCTTCTTTAGCGGTGACCTTGTGGTTTTTCACCAGGTAAGCTAATGACTGGTTCAAAGTTTGTAGACCGTCTTTAGTACCAATCTGCATAATACCGGGCAATTCAAAGGTTCTGCTAGTGCGAATTAAGTTTCTAACAGCAGGGGTAGCAATTAAAATCTCAAAAGCCGCTATTCTTCCTTTGCCTCCAGTCCGTGGCAACAGGGTCTGTGACAGCACCGCTTCTATTATCTGGGATAGCTGTAACCTAATCTGGCGTTGCTGGTCAGGAGGGAAGACATCAATTATGCGATCAACACTCTGGACAGCATCAATGGTGTGTAATGTTGCCAGCACTAGCTGTCCTGCTTCCGCTGCAGTGATAGCTGCGCCTATGGTCTCCAGGTCACGCATCTCGCCCACGAGAATCACATCAGGGTCATGACGGGGAACATGCATCAATCCATCGGCGAATGACTTAGTATCATCACCCAACTCTCGCTGGGCGATGATGCATTTCTTGTTTTGATGCAAGTATTCAATGGGGTCCTCAATAGTGATGACATTCCGTCTTTCATTCTCATTAAGATAGTCCATCATTGCGGCTAGAGTGGTGCTCTTACCACTTCCGGTAGGCCCGGTAACCAGGATAAGCCCCCTGGGCATAAGAATAAGCTCCTTGCAAACCTGGGGTAACTCGAGTTCATCAATAGTTGGAACTGTGGATGGTATCCGGCGGAAGGCGATGCTCATTGTCCTTCTTTGATTTAATACGTTGACTCGAAATCCAGCTAACCCAGGAATACTATAGGCTAAATCTAACTCCAGTTTTTGGTCAAAAGCCTTCCGTTGACTAGCAACAGTAATATGCTCAAAAGCCTCTTTAATATCTGTGTGTGTAACTGGCGGCAAATCTTCCTGCGGTATGAGCACACCATCGATACGCAGCACCGGTGGGCTTGGAACCCTCAGATGTAAATCTGAGGCATCATTTTCTACCATTAAGCGAAGAAGTTCATCTATTTGCATGCTAACGCCTCCATAGCTGCAACAACCCTCAACTCCCTTCCGGGACTGGTTACTCTAACTGCAGTAAGAACGTCCCGGTAAACCCAACGTAGTTTCTCCACTGACATCCTAGTTCTCTGCCTGGCTGAAGGCCTGCAACTCTGGCTACCAGCCATTTTTGTTATTTTCACCTCAGTCCTATATTACCATATACAATATATATAATATATATATTATTATTCCAGCAAGGAAGTATCTCCATAGGGGCAGTATGCCAAGATTTATGCTCCGATAAATCCGAAGATAAAGGCGCAGACAATGCCAAAGCCTACCAACCATTTTCTACTTAACGGGTTTGAAATTCCGATGCCGCTGAGGGTTATTCAGCCTGATAGGCCCAGGTGAATCGCTTCTTATATCTTTCCATTATGGCTATAGTCCTGGTGCCAAACAATCCCAGGAAGATAGCGTTCCCCACAGCGTGGGAAACATCAAACCAGAAGCTGCTAAGCTCGGCGAAGAGCAGAGTGCTAAGCGTCAGAGGGCCAGCAAAGTAGAGCCAGAAATAGACATTCATTATAAGTCCAAAGATAAAGGCAGAGATAACGCCAAAGCTTACCAGCCATTTTCCAGTTAACGGGATTGCTTCGCGGAAGCTTCCCTGGGTGCTGCGAGATTGCTCCGTTGTCTCTTCGCTACACTCAGGGCTCTGGCTCACCGCAATGACATACTCTGGAGTGGAACGACGCATGAATCGCCCCAGATAGCCAGCACCACACCCTATCAACCCCCAGGCAAGCATCTGGTATAGCGTCCAGGGACCCTGCCCTAGAAAGAAATTGGAGATGAGCGGCGTCATCGCTCCCACCATAAAGCCAGATACAGGACCAAAGACATATCCAGAGCAAATTATCAAGAAGGTGCATGGCTGAAAGCTGGGAATGGCACCAAAAGGAATTCTCAACACCGCCGACATAGTGGCTAACATGGAAATCAAAGCTATCTCTTTGGAGCTCTGGGTAACTGATTCAAAACTGAAGAAAAAGGCTAATATGACCAGGATAGCAAGCAGGGTTGCCATTAACGCCCAGTTCACCAGGGCATTTAACGAAGGCATTAACACAAAGCAAATAGAAAGACCCACGCCAAGAAATATCATTAATGCCAGAGGGAAATATCTTTTATTCATGTTAATGCCTCAATCATCTCGTCAGCAGTTAATATATTGTCAGGGACACCATAACTTTTAAGAGCCTGTGCCAGGCGGTTTATCTGGGGCGAGAATAACAACGCCCGTGATAACACTTCCCGCTTGGGACCGTCCACCACGATTTTTCCCTCGCTGAGCAATACTACTCTGTCGCTAAACTCAGCCGCTATCTCCACATCCTGAGTCACCAGAATTACTGCTCTGCCCTCCCTCCGATATTGGTCCAGAAATTTCATTAACTCAGCCTTTAGCCGGTACTCCATCCCCCTAGTAGGCTCATCAAGGATAATTACCTGGGGCTGAGCTACCAGGATAGAAGCCAAAGCCACTCTTTGTTTCTCTCCACCACTCAGGAACCGAGGATATTGGTATCTATATTGCATCAGATCAAATCTCTCCAGCGTTTGACCAATCAATGATTCCGCTTCTTCACCCTTGACTTCCAGGTTGTTCAAGGTGAAAGCAAGTTCCTCTTCCACCGTGTCGCAAAATAAATGGTCATTGGGATTTTGAAAAACATAGCCCACTTTTCTAGATAACTCAGCTACAGTCGCTTCCCTAGTATTGATGTCATCAAGTATAACATCGCCCTTTGTCGGTTTAAGCAAGCTGTTGAAATGCCTGACCAAGGTGGTCTTCCCTGAGGCATTTCGTCCCATAATGGCAACAAATTCCCCGGGGCACACCTTTAAATCTATGTCCTTTACGGCAACAAAGCCATCAGGATAGGCATGCCACAACTTCTTCACCTCAATTAGAGGCTTAAGATGAGATTGTTTCGTTTCACTCGCAATGACAGATTCTTTATTGTCACCCTGAGCGATAGCGAAGGGTCTCAGGATTGCCACGCCTTCGGCTCGCAATGACAATGAGGGATGCTCGGAATGCCGAGAGGCGAAGGGCTTAGAATGACGAAGAGTTTTAGCTAACGCTATTCTGCCCTCTTTGACCGTCAGTGGAGTATTATCATCGAGGTTGCTTCGCTTCACTCGCAATGACATTCCTTTGCTCTTCACAGCCTGAGCAAGCTTAATTATGGGAGGTATCCCAACGCCACTTTGGGAAACCCTTCCATCGCTGAGAATTGACCTTGGACCTCCGTCAGCGGTAATCATGCCATTCTCCAGTACAATAACCCTGTCGGAGTGCGCCACCACCCTATCCAATCTGTGTTCCACCAATATCACCGTGATGCCCAGCTCATCATTTAGCCGTTCCACTACATTAAGGACATCTTCAGCACCCTTGGGGTCTAATTCCGAGGTAGGCTCATCCAATACCAGGATATCAGGGTAAAGCGCCAGCACAGAGGCTATCGCCACTCTCTGCTTCTCCCCGCCGGAAAGTTCACTTGTTGCTCGATGGCGTAAGCTGGCAATACCTACTGTATCCAGCGCCTCCTCTATCCTCCTGGCGATCACCTCCTTGGCAAAAGCGAGATTTTCCAATCCAAAAGCAAGTTCGCTATCCACATCCATAGCCACCAACTGGTTTTCGGGGTCTTGAAATACCATCCCCACCATGGTAGCCAGTTCCTTGGTGGAATGCTTGGTTACATCAAGACCATTAACCTCCACCTTGCCGGTTATCTTCCCACCGTAGAAATGGGGTATTAACCCGTTTAGACAGCGACACAGGCTCGACTTTCCCCCTCCAGAGGGACCGGTAAGCAACACAAACTCACCATCGTGAATTTCAAGGTTGATATCGCGAAGAGACGGCTTATCACCACCGCTATAGTAAAAGGTCAGATTCTTTATGCTAATCAAGAGACACCTTCCTTTTTAGTAAAGCCAGGATAGGCATAGCATTAACCAGCAGTAGTAAAACAAATAACATAGCCCATTCTGAAGCGGTAAGGCTGATAGCCTCGACAACGGGATAATACTGGTATCCTCCTTGCCCTGAACAGCGCGAAAAGATTCCAAAAGCAACAGAGAAAAAAACGAAGGATAAAATAGTTATGTCAACTTTACCTAGTTTCAACTCCTTATAAAAAGTCCTCCTTTCCCCCGAGCCAAACGCCCTTGCCTCCATTGCTTCAGCCACCTGGACAGCGCGATCCAGAGAGTTAGATAACAGTGGAATAGCGATAGAGGCATAGCTTTTAACTCTTTGGATACGCCCTCCCCTATCGAGCTCCAGGCCCCTGCTCTTTTTAGCATCAGCAATACACTGAGCATCATCCATCAAAGCAGGAACAAATTTAGTGGATAAGCTTGTCACCATAACCGATTTGTAAGGTAATTTCGCCTTCACCATAGCCAACATAAGGTCATCAGGATGAATGGCAAACATAAGCACAGTGAAAGCGGAGATTATCGCCAGCAATCTCAAGCTATTCCCCACCCCCCAGAGTATCCCTTCCAGGGTTATTCGAGGGGCACCGGCTATGGGAATGGCAACGGGAAATTGATATAGAACATGAGAACCTTGATTGCTTACCAATGCATTGATGACTATGATTAATAAGCATAAAAAGAAGGCGAACTTCATCACCGAAAGCCATTCTTTCCATACCCTGGCTGCCAAAATCACCGGTAACGTGGATAAGGAGAGTATAAGAAGATAAACGGGACTATCGAACAACAGAGCAAGGACAAAAACAGCGGCAATCCAGGCTAACTTACACCACGGATTAAGCCTGTGGATGACCGTGCCTTTGTCACTATATTTGTAGCTTACCATTCATGGAAGTCCCAATGCACTACATCACCATCATGGAGTACGTAGGCAGCAGCTCCCTTATTTGGTGATACCTCATTAACATCATAGAACCAGTCTTTATTTGTCCCTGGATACTGAGAGCGGACGCCTTCTATCGCCTCCACAAATCCTCCCTTCGTTTCCACGGTAGCCACCCGCTGTAATGCATCCATAGCAGTGGAACCATCGTCCAACTTGACCAGTTCATTCAGTATTAGCGTGCTGTTGAAGTCCTGGCTAACGATTACCCTTACTTCAATTTGTCCTGATGGCGTTGACTGGCAGCCGCTTAACGGAATGGCAAGCAGGCAAGCAACAATAACCGCAATTACAACAAGTTTTAAGAGATTGTTTTGCTTTGCTCCCAACAACATAATGTCAATAAGCTCTACTTCTTCTCCGGACTAAAAACGCTGCTAGAGCTGCAAGCAAAACAACCATGCCAATCGCCACACACAACGGCCAGCTAGCGATATGAAGGTGAACGGGCACCTTGACCCCCGCTCCCATACCAAGCTGTGGAGACGGATTTGTGGCAGCTACATAGATGTAAGGAGCATGGTCGCCAACTGAAAGCAAAGGAGGAGAGACGGTTATCTGCACTTCTTTAACCTCACTCGGAGTTAAGATAAATTCGTTCGGTGTGATGTCGAACCAATTTTTATACTTCTCCTCTGAGTAGACTCTATATTCCGCCTCGTTATCTCCAGTGTTGATCACATAGAGAGTTTCATTGGCTGAACTCCCAGGGTAAGCATTGAATTCTAGCTCCCTCGGAGCAATTCCCACCCCTGCTGCTAACAGTGAAACAGGAAACAAAAGCATGACGGCAATCACCAGACAAAAAGCAGTGAGCAGCCATCTGCCTTGCATGCTAACTTGCTTCCTCTGCCCAGAAGATCAGAGTCCCTGCCTTTTGCCCCACACCAGCATAGTTTAGGGGCACAACTAATTTAGCCTGCATTTCCTCCCAATCGTTAACATCGACTATGGTATCAAATAATTCCCAGAAGCTATCATCCAACTTTAGCCCGGTGACAAACAAACCTTGCGCCTGATCGGTTACCTGAGCTGTAACCTTGATTGGCATACCCCCCTTGTTTTCAATACTCAGAGTATGAGCATCACTGGTATGCCCCGGTACTAAATTGCCAAAATCAATGCTCAGGGGCGAAATTTTGATAGAGATTGCCGGTACCACGTTGGCATTCAGGCTAATCTGAGCCTGTGTACCTTCTCCTGTTCCTACCTTGACTAAAACCTTGTCACTTCTTATATAGCCACTCTTTTCAGCAAAGACTCTAAAGCTCCCGTCTCTACTTATAGAAATATCTACCGTCCCGTCAGGACTGGTAACATAGTCTTCATCAGCATGAACAGTAGCATTGGCACAAGGTAACCAATTGTGGGTGGTATCATTATAGGCATTTACTGTGACAGCGAATTCTTCGCCCACATCCACCTCTGTTTTATTTAGCGCTATTTTCAACGGAGTTTCGCTAAAGGTGGTGCTGGAATAGAAGAGTATCTCATAGTGTGGAGGGGCAGGTGTGCTAGTTACATTCAATACAAAGCTATTTGCCCCGACCTCAGCAGGGTAATCATCCACCCTATACTGCCACCAAGAACCATTTGTCCAATCCCCCTCTCCACTTATGGACCAAATGCATAGACCCAGTCCTTCGTAATAATGCACCGTGTAAGTAAAGTTACCAATTTGAGAAGCTTCATCCAGAGCTCCTAAGGCAGTGGGATCAGACAGATAATGCGGGTTGCCTTCATCATCTGTAATAGTTGATTCAGAAACTGTTACATTCCCACTCCAGATAGTGCTGGATTGTCCTTCAACTCTAACATAAACTGAACCGGGTTCTTGAGGCTGAAGAACCTCGACAGGGTATGGCTTGCCTAAAAGAGCTGGTACGGCATAAGCAGTAATCCAGGGAGAAGGGTTGCCTTGCCAATCAGGAAGGGAGCCATCGGGGTTTTGAAAGCCAAGTAAGTCATCGATAGGGATATTACTATTCTTTGTCCAGTAACTGCTCGTCGGGTTCTGTCCTGCAGCTACAATGGCGTCAATTGCCCAGGAATCGGTGGACGGGTTAGTTGCTCCCCAGGAAAGAAAGCCGCCATTATCCGCCTGCTGGGATTTAATATAATTTAGGCCATTTGTGATAGCATTCGAGCCTGAGCTTTCCCCGGCAGCAATCAAAGCCATCACAGCGCAGGCAGTATCATCGACATCACTATCTTGCCCTACTCCCCAACTCCAGCCGTCATCATCGTTCTGATTACTCTTAATAAAAGCCACTGAATTAGCGATAATCTCCGAGCTTGCGCTTTCCCCAGCGGAGATAAGCCCCATCACACCCCAGAAATCGTCATTGAGCAGGGATGTGTCACCAATCTGACCGCTGTTGTATTGCCCTTTCAACAGATTTACAAAGTCTCTGCCACCAAAGCTCGTTGGGTCTTCATCGGCAGCAACTATAGCTAGAGTCATCCTGGCATAATCGGCAACCGAAGTGGCATCCTCCGCATTAGCAGCGAGATAATCGACAATAGAATCACCTCCTGCTTTCCAATCATGCGGGTTTTCTCCGGCAGCGGCTATTGCCATACTCGCCCACGCTGACGTACCAAAACCTCCGATATCACCCTGAATTGTCTGATTGTTACGCAAGTAATCTAAAGCACTGGCTATTTCAGTATCACTGGGTGACAAAGGATAATTAGAATAGGCAACTATGGTTATAGGCAAAATAGTTAATATAAGCGCAAAAATTAACAATAAACTGCCAAGAAAAACAACGATTCTCTTTGTGATATCAGCCATTTCGAGCCCTCCTTTCATTTCGTAAACAAGGCTACTTTATTCTAGACAAGTATACTTGATTGCAATAGTGTAAACAACCCCGTAATCAACTGTCAATACCTCAACCAGAGATTGTTTATTTTGTGAGCGCGCTTAAATATTAGGAAGGAAATATTTGATGGTATTTATGCAGCAATCAGATGCTGATAGACCGCTTATTTCGTGCCAGATCAACAATTTTATATTTCAGATTCTCTTCTTCCAGTCTTCGCACTATCTCTGAAGCTGCATCCTCAGTAGAAACCACCAGGAATGATTGCCCACAGGATGCTGCCTCCACCATCGCCTCTTTAACTCCATAGCGATAATCTGGCTTTACACCTATGCTATTTAAGGTAATCAAGGCCTCGTTACCAGTAGCCCCAACTAACCTGCCCCTATCCAGTTCCTCCTTTAGTCGGGCTGAGTCAACATTCCGTGACCCTCCCGCCCGCACATTTGGTACCTTGCAAATAATTACCTCGCCCATCTCCAGTGCTATTACCCCTTCTATTTGAGAGATACCCACATCCTCACCCTTCGCGGCATCGAGCACAGCTATCCCCCTTGCCTCTCCTTTACTTAGCCGCCTGGAGGCAAATAACAAGCCGTCCTTCATATACAATGAAACTGGTTGACCACTGGATAAATTATCAGCAGCTATTGCCGTAGAAACCGATATATCGCTCACTACCTTGTTCACAAATGAGCAGTAGCTTTGCAGCTGCCGCGCCATTTGCAAAATCCAGTCCACACCCTCCCTGGTCACCTTATATCTAGAGCGACCTTGAGAGGCAAGCCAGCCATCGCTTATCAACTCTTTAACATACTCAGAGACCGCCTGAGGGGTGATATTCAGCTTTTCAGCGATATTTTTCTGCTGTATGTTCGATTGACTTGCTGCTATTTCCAGCAATATCTGGAATTTGGTGGCTAGATTCTTACTCTGCAGTATCTGTGCCATGGCAAAGATTATACCACTTACCTTTAATGGGCAAACGAACTGGGGCAATCATTCCTCAATATACATCTATCACATTGCGGATTTCTAGCATGGCATACCTTCCTGCCATGCTCTATCATGTGGATATGGAATTGATAAACCTTTGATGGTGGCACCTGCTGTTGCAGCAGGTAGTGCGCCTTATCTATCGATACTTTAGCGTCAATCAGCCCCAGGCGTTTAGCTACCCGAAAAACATGAGTGTCCACCGGCAGGCAGGGATTGCCCAGCGAAAAAAGCAACACGCAGTTAGCTGTCTTTTCTCCTACTCCGGGCAACCGCATCAAATAATCCTTAGCCTCAGATGCACTCAACGAGCTAAGGAAATCAAGGCCAATACACCCATGCTCTTTCTCGATTCCATTGAGTATCTGCTTTATCCTCACCGCCTTAATTCTAGATAAGCCACCCACCTTGATGGCATAGGCAATTTCCGGTACGGGAGCAGAGGCGATAGCCTGCCAGCTACCAAAGGTGGACATCAACATATCAAAAGCACGCCCCGAATTTGTATCCGAGGTATTTTGAGACAGTATGGTCCGCACCAGGCCAGCAAGCGGCTTCCCGTCAGGATGCCATTCGCGTTTGCCATACTCCTTCTCCAGTAGCTCGATAACTCGCTCCACAATACTTATTTTAACTCATATGTCTATGCCAGTAAGAAATGCCCCTTACTTGTCATTACGAGCTTTTTTATTGTCACTGCGTCTTTTTTACTGTCATTGCGTCCTTTCTTATTGTCATTGCGAGCCGAAGGCGCGGCAATCTTAGGAAAGCAAAACTCAAAAACCAAAGGGCAAAAATAAGGGAGGTTTTTTACATCTTAATTTGTCATTTTGACTTTTTATGTTTGATTTTTAATAAGGGAGGGAATATTTGCTACCACCGAGACAGGTTGGTATACTACACCAGCTTTATGGATTACGAGACAGTCATTGGCCTGGAGGTCCATGCTCAATTATTAACCAGGAGCAAGATGTTCTGCTCCTGCAGCACCGATTATGTTGATGCTCCACCCAATACTCATGTTTGCCCTATTTGCCTGGGTATGCCCGGCACGCTCCCGGTTATCAATAAGAAAGCAGTGGAATACACCATAATGACTGCCCTGGCTCTAAACTGCACCATTGCTGAATATAGCAAATTCGACCGTAAGAATTACTTCTACCCTGATATGATGAAAAATTACCAAATTTCTCAGTATGATGCCCCTATTGGGGAGCGTGGTTGGCTAACCATTGACAGCGATGGACGCCAGAAAAAAGTCAATATCACCAGGGTCCACCTTGAGGAGGATGTGGCTAAACTGTGGCATAGAGGAAATTATAGTCTGGTGGATGTTAATCGCTCTGGAGTTCCACTAATGGAGACTGTCAGCGAGCCCGAAATCAGCTCTGCTGAAGAGGCGCGAGATTACCTTATCAAATTACGCACTATCCTCCGCTATTTGGGAGTATCTACCGGCAATATGGAGGATGGTAGCTTCCGATGCGATGCAAATATAAGCATTCGCCCGTCAGGCAGCAAAGAATTGCTGTCAAAGATTGAGGTTAAGAACATGAACAGCTTTAAGGCGGTGTATCAAGCCTTGCAATATGAGGAGGAAAGACAGGGAAAAGTCCTTGATAAAGGAGGCAAGCTAGTTCAGGAAACAAGAGGCTGGCTGGATGAGAAAGGTGTTACCGTTAGCCAGAGAAGCAAGGAATATGCTGATGATTATCGCTATTTCCCTGAGCCTGACCTGCCCCCCTTGCTTTTCGAGAGAGCGTGGATAGAGGAAATTGAAGCGAAATTACCTGAATTACCCGAAGCTAGAAAAGAGCGGGTCATAGCACAATACGGCTTGCCTCTATATGATGCTAATATCTTAACAGGTTCCAAGACAATGGCCGATTACTTCGAAGATTGCTTGAAGCTAACAAGCCTTAACAAGGCAAAAATGGTGAGTAATTGGCTGTTAGGCGATTTCAGCCGGTTGCTTAATGCTACCAACAGTGATATTGAAAATAGCAGGGTAAGCCCAAGCCTTCTAGTAGAAATGCTCGATTTAGTGGACAAAGGGACTATCAGTGGCCCTGTTGCTAAAGCAGTGTTTGAAGAAATGTTTTATACTGGGAAGAAAGCCAGCGACATTGTGGCTGAAAGGAAACTAAGTCAAATCAGCGATGTCACCGAGCTAAGAACAATAGTGGAGCAGGTACTTGCTAATAATGCCAGAGCAGTGGCAGACTACAAAGTTGGCAAACAACAAGCTTTGACTTTTCTTACTGGACAGGTGATGAAAGCAACCAGAGGAGCAGCGAACCCATCAGTGGTAACGAAAATCCTTATGCAACAGTTAGGAGGAGGATAAATTGCCTATTTATCTTTGTGTTGCCCAATTGTTATTAGCTATAGCTTTAATTGTCACCATCTTTTTTCAACTACATGGTGGTGGCCTCGGGGGTATTTTTGGACAAGCTGATTCTGTTTACCGTTCACGGCGAGGAGTGGAAAAAACCCTGCTTAACCTTACTATCATTTTAGTTATTGCCTTCATTGTCATGGCAGTATTGATTGCTAGATCTTCTACATAATTTAATCTTAACGTGAACTCAGTAATAACCTTGACCACCGACTTTGGTGCCGATGATGCTTATGTTGCCGTTATGAAGGGCGTCATCTTGAGCACCAATCCTGAAGTCAACATCGTCGACATTACTCACTCCGTCGAGCCCCAGAATGTTTACCAAGCCGCTTTCATCCTTGGTTACACCTATCGCTATTTCCCCAAGAAAACCGTCCACGTAGCTATTGTTGACCCTGGTGTGGGTAGTGAGCGACGCGGAGTAATACTGAAGACGCCTTCAGCTTTGTTTGTTGCCCCAGACAACGGTATCCTCAGCTATGTAATCGATGAATTGTCCTCAACCGAAGATTTGACGGTTCAATATTCTCAAGACCAGGATTTAGTAACCCTAGGAAAGGGTTTCGAAGCTGTAGCCATTACCGAGCCACGTTTCTGGAGACATCCGGTTAGCACAACATTCCATGGGAGGGACATCTTCGCCCCTGTCGCTGCTGCCCTCTCTCTGGACATATCTCCTTATGAATGTGGAGAGAAAATTACCTCTCTCCATGTTTTTCCCATCCCAAAGCCGCTCGTTGACTATCAAGGTAATCTAACGGGAACTGTTTTGTATGTTGACCACTTCGGCAACTTGATTACCAACATCAAAAAGTCTGACCTGCCAGACAAAGATATCCTTATCGAGGCAGCAGGGCGTCTCATCCAGGGTATAACTAATTACTATGCTGAAGGCGAAGAGTTGATGACGATCATCGGCAGCAGCGGCTACCTGGAAATATCACTTAAAAACGGAAGCGCCGCTGACTTCCTCAATACCACAATCGGAGACGAAATAAAGGTAACACTAGAGGAAGAAGACTAGTCACATTGTATACAGATTGCCTTAAATATCTTCGCCGACTTTATAAAGGCAAAGATATCCGTTTATAGAGACCCCAGACTAGCAGCAAATTCCATCAAAAAACTTGCTGACTACTGGACTTGTCGAGCAAACCGCAATTAAATTAGGCCAAGCGTCCTGGTCTCCTTGACAACTAACATTTCAGTGGTAGAATAGAGCCCTATATGCGGATATTTGAATATATGCTGCGACGATGAAGGCGAATGAGGGAACTCACAAAACTATTCAAGGCACTCGCTGATGATACCAGGATTAGAATTCTGAAAATCCTTATGGAAAGAGAATGCTGTGTCTGTGAGCTGATGCAGGCCTTGGAGATATCCCAGACCAGGGCCTCCCGTAATCTTAGCATACTGGAGGACGCTGGCCTCGTCCGCTCGAGAAGGGATGGCCTCTGGATCACTCATTACCTCGATGAGTCCGGTATGAAGGAATACGCCGCTGAGGTGGTCGAGCTGGTAAACAAAGCGCTTGAGGGCAATGAGCTGGTTGCTCAGGACCGGGAGCGGCTGAGAAAGGCCGGCAGGGTTGGACCACAGGCAGTATGGAGATTCGAGCGAAAAGCAAAATATCAGCAAGTTTACGGAGGTGAACAAATGAGAATAGCAGTAGCGTCAGATGATGGCAACGGCCTGGATGCCTTGATAAGTCAGCACTTTGGCCGATGTCCTTACTACACCCTGGTGGAGGTGGAGGCAGGGGAAGTAAAGGAAGTGAGCGTGGTGGATAACCCCTTCTATGGCTCTCATGGCGAGCCTGGCCAAGTGCCTGGATTCATCCACAGCCAAGGAGCGCAGGTAATTATTGCTGGAGGGATGGGACCTCGCGCTATAGATTTCTTCAACCAGTTTGGGATAGAGACGGTTACCGGCACCTCTGGCCAGGTTAGAGACGCCTTAAACAGCTACTTAGGAGGTGGACTCTCCGGAAGTGAGCCTTGCAACGAAGGTACAGAACCGGCGGAAGAGAGCGAACTCCTGGAGCTCAAGGAGAGGATTACCACCCTCCAGAACGAGCTAGCTCGGGTACGGCGCAGACTGGAGGAACTGTCATCACCTTAACCTGAAAACAAAGGTTTTCAAGATGCTGTTAGATCTATCGGAGATATTTTGCTCCATGGACAATTGTCCATCC